>JAABUU010001133.1_pt1 | contig 47798 bp, 54 predicted proteins | sample 5559301 | NCBI WGS metagenome assembly JAABUU01 (sample SAMN10711884, study PRJNA513360) | rock metagenome | isolation source: Antarctica rocks | place: Antarctica: Victoria Land, Richard Nunatak white | reverse complement strand
TCTATATTAATTGCAATTTGATTCTATGAATGGTGGTTGAATAATAATAAAAATAGTATTGGTTACTAATCGGGTTTAGGGTGTGCACGGGACCGGAACGTGCACGGGCCCGGGAGTACTCCTACCTACCCTCGTACTGTAAGAACCTCAACGTCCATTTCTTGCCTACCATGTCGCAGTATGGATTTGATATTCAGACAGACTATCATATTGAGATACCGAGCTTTCCATTTGACGGTAGATTTGTTGAGAGCTCACGGTGACCTTCTCGATATATACCAGTATGCGATCCTATTGGTTTCCAGCACGCGAGCAACCACCTTCTTCATCAAGCTAATGCCGGATTGAGGATCAATTGACCATGCAGGTTCAAGCTCGATCAACAACCTGGCCGAAGGCACAGCCCGCAACCTGTTCAGCACATTGGCGCGATAGCTAAACCTCTTTACTCCAAGATCTGGTGTCATGGACGCATGCTATGATGCTACAGTACAGTGGCGTGAGTGGGGACCTGGGCACTAAATTGCGGGATTGACAGTAAAGCTGGGATAACAAGGCTCGAATAGCAAACTTTTGATAGGCTTGTGGGGACTGTTGTCGTTCTCCACAACTGGGCTGGGTTTGTTTATTAGATGGATCGGGAGCTTCGTACAAGAGGTGACAAGCCCCAACCTTCCACTTCCTTTTATTCCAATTCTCAATTTGCAAACGCGAGTATCTGAGCTTGCAAAATGCGCTTCGTCCTCTCTTTTGCAGCGTGCGTCAACTTGTTTGAGCTCGCATGTTCCCAGTATTTCCCTCCCATACCCGAGAATGTGACTGCCGTTCAGTCAAAGTTCAACAACGGCATCTCCATATCTTACAAAGAGATACAACGTGTCATTCATCGCTTGGCTGCTTAGAGTGTTTTTGCTTTGACTAACTTCTTGATATGTAGCCTGGAATCTGTGAAACTACCCCAGGAGTGAAATCCTATGCTGGGTACGTGCATCTACCGCCTGGAACACTGGCCGACGTCGACGAGTACCAAAACTATTCGATCAATACGTTCTTCTGGTTCTTCGAGTCTCGCAAAGACCCAGCAAATGCTCCCTTATCTATATGGATGAACGGGGGCCCGGGGTCTTCGTCAATGATAGGATTGCTTACAGAGAATGGTCCTTGCAATATCAATGTTGACTCGAACTCGACGACTCTCAACCCCTGGTCTTGGAATAATGAAGTCAATATGCTGTTCATTGACCAGCCGAATCAAGTTGGATTCTCATATGATGTGCCAAGCAATGGGACCGTGGATCAGACAACTTTGGTAGAAACCCTTGCAGATTTCTCAAATGGCGTGCCTGTGCAGAACAACTCCTTTCAAGTCGGGACCTTCCCTACTCAATATCTAAACTCTTCCGCCAACGACACTACGAATGCGGCGAGAGCTATGTGGCACTTTGCACAAGCATGGTTTCAGGAAGTACAAGCCAAGTACTCGTTTCATGTCTCCAAAACACTGACACAAAAGTAACAGTTTCCCGCCTACAAGCCGAACAACGATGCAATATCTATTTTCACAGAGTCCGTGAGTATTGACAATTCCCAATAATATAGACGTCAAAACTTACATCATCTTAGTATGGTGGTAGGTATGGGCCTGCGTTCGCCGCCTTCTTCGAAGAACAGAATATGCGCATCGCGAATGGCTCGATCAATGCAACAGGCGATACCTACATAATTCACCTTGACACTTTGGGCATCGTCAATGGCTGTGTAGACCTTTTGACCCAAGAGCTCGCCTATCCGACATTCGCCTACAACAATACATACGGAATCCAAGCCATAAACCAGAGCCTGTACCAGCAAGCTGTTGACAACTTCAATCGCCCGGACACAGGCTGCCGCGACTTGATAATAAATTGTAGAAATATTGCTGCAGTGGGAGATCCCGATGCGACTGGGAATAATGAAACCGTCAATCAAGCCTGCATCGCCGCTAGCGTGTATTGCTCCAATGAGGTCGAAAGTCAATATATCAACTCCTCCGGCCGGAACTACTACGACATCGCAGCCTTCGACCCAGATCCATTCCCTCCATCCTATTACCAGGGCTTTCTCGCTCAACACTGGGTACAAGCTGCTCTTGGTGTGCCGATCAATTACACCCAGTCAACAAACGGTGTTTACTACGCCTTCCAGAGCACAGGAGACTACGCTCGAACCGATATCCGCGGCGGTCAGTTGACGGATCTAGCTTACCTCCTGGACAATGGCGTCAAGGTCGCTTTTATGTATGGCGATCGAGATTACGCTTGTAATTGGCTTGGCGGCGAGGAAGCGTCGCTCGCGGTCAACTACAGTCAAAGTCCCGCTTTCCAGGCGGCGGGGTATGCTCCAATACAAGTAAACAGCAGCTACGTTGGCGGTCAAGTCCGCCAACATGGCAACTTCTCCTTTTCGCGTGTCTACGAGTCTGGCCATGAAGTCCCGGCGTACCAGCCAGAAACCGCATACCGCATCTTCCAGCGCGCTATCTTTGGCAATGACATCGCTACTGGCAATATCTCCACGAATGCAAATCAAAACTACAGTACCCAAGGTCCTAGCTCCTCCTTCCAGTTCAAGAACGATGTCCCCGAGAGCCCAAATGCACAATGCTATGTCTTGAATTTGCTGGGAACTTGTACAGCTGACCAGCAAGCGAGTGTGCTGGATGGGTCCGCGCTGGTGCATGATTATATCGTCATTGATGCCAAGACTACCAGTCTATTCCCTGGTTTGAATATCAACAACGGCACCAACGGCTCGAATGGCACAAGCGGAAATGGGGGTGGAGGAAGTAGGGCAAGCAACGTCTCAGCAACAGGTACCGCGGCACCACCGAGATTCACAGGAGGAGCTGGGGCTGTCGTTGTGGGATGGGAAATGATTGGAGCCGTCGTTGGTATTGTTGGCGTGGGCATTGCTATGCTGTAATAACGTAGAATATCATTCAAGACTACCGCAGACGATATGTTCACTTTTCCTTCCGATCCAAATCAACCGGCCACGACTGTATCTTTTGGCTATTATCCTGTTCATGCTTACATGTTCTTTCTGATCTTCCGTTGACAAGTCGACTCTTGGCCCATGAACCTCCCCGGAATGATATTGCTGGATTTTCCAAAATAAAACATTGGCAAGTAGTAGATACACGTTTCGTGACGCTTAATGTTTAGAACCGCATCCGGATGTATACCGGCTTGCATTGATGTGCATTCGAGAGCCAAACTTCTTCCTACTAGTTTTTCAATACAGGATCTAGTCCTGTTATAATACATGTTTACTCAAATCCATCGACCACTGTCACATGATCGTCTATATTTCTACTTGACAAATCATTCTTTTCATGAAAAACTCCCTTGATGACCTAACGACCTGATGGCTGGCCATATAAAGATTTCATGACTGGGACATTAGCAATTGCTAGCGACGACAATGGCGTCTCCTGCCTTCAGCGAGGTCAGGAAACATCTCGCAGAAGTAACTGCGGACCCTGCAAAAGCCTTGGACGAGAGATTGTTGGAGACTTTGAACGGGCAAATCCTAGGTATGACCTTTGGTCCCATTAAAGGCTTCAGGTAACTGTATTAAGGCTTAGCATAGTGGGAGACATTGAAGAGGTCCACAGGATCGCAACAATCAACCAGATCTCCAAGCTTCTTCCTATTCTACAACAAGATCCTTCGCCTGTGACGGCTCTTGTAAAGACCCTCATACGTCCGCAGAATTTTAGCTTCGATCAAGTCCTTACTATCCAGCCAGCAATCAACTTTGCCGCTGGCCTTGCCTCTCCATCTCCGCCAATAAACTCGGTCACATTAAGTCTACTTTTGAAAGCGAGTCATGGGCGGGGTCATTCTGAGATTGTGGCTGGAAGGCCCGAAGTGGTAGCTGCCTTGATCAGACTATGGTTGTGTACACCAGACACAGCGGTTGCGGACAAAGCGCAGGAAGTGCTGTTGGGCTTACTCCAGGCCCATGACGTACATCTGGCCGACGGAGCTGGGCTCCAACAAGGGAAAGTCTTCTACGAGGGCTTAATGTGGAGAAGAGTCTTCCGCGATAGAGATATCTATGGATCCATATTCGCGTTATGCAGTCTCGCAACCGCGGGGAGGGAAGGCCAGCCAACTAGAAGGGAAAAAACTATTGCCCAGGCGAGACTTCTGGACCTGATACTGCAGATTGATTGTGAGGCACTGAGAACATCTCAGTTCCCGGACATTGAAGAACAGTGCGGCGTGAAGAATGGGGGGCTCCTCGACTTTGCTGCTCTTTACATGGTCGATTACAAAGACGATGTCCTTATGCACATGACCTTGATCGACTTCTACACAAAGTCTCTATCTAGCAAATACCATTCAAGATCGATTATTGATTGCTCACCAAACTCTTCGAAAGCTCTAGATTTCTTAGTGGAAAAGGGCCTGCATGCTCGCTCAATGTCTTACTACCTTGAGCCGAATAACAAGTCCCTTGATTCTACGTGGCTATACAACAGCTCCGCCAACTACCTCTCGACATATTGCTCCAATTATCCCACCCATCTACTCAATACATCTCCGTCAATAGTGGATGTCGTCCACACCCGTCTCTGGGGTGTCTTTGATGGCGTCTCTTCCAGCCAATGGGCTCAGAACATGGCCCCTAAAAACGACCTTCACGTGCTCGTTTCTCTACCTCGTATAGCACTCCTTCAGAATATAGATCGATTTTCGCCCCTTTTCCTCATACGAGCATGGCCGGCAAATACAGATGCTTTTGGTACATTGGCGATGGTCTTTCATGGAGCAACCATTACCGGCAAAAACCACGTCCAGGACGAGAGTAGATCCGAAGAGGCTTCGGCAGCACGAGCTCTCTATTTCCGCTATCTAGAAAACTTCCCCCACTTCTGGACCCACGTTGTCAAAGCTGCTGAGACTGTTGCTCTCAAGGAAACTGCGCTAGCAGCCATTGATCTAATTGGCGCAGTCATAACGGCAAAGTGGGCGCCACTACCTACAAACCCAGGGAGCAACACTTCCAATCCGCAATACTTGTTACCCTCAGAGAACGAGTTATCGCAGAAATGCCATTCTAACCAGCTACTTCCCCCTTCTGGCGTTCTCGCCATCCTTGCAACTCCAGCCCTTGAAGCCGTCGTCCCGTACCTCCTACGCCCTGCACAATCCTTCAGTAACCTTGTTGGCGGTAGAGGTGATACCGAGAGCGCGGCCTTCAAGGTCGCTGTTCGCAAATACGAGGTCTTGGAACTGCTGCATCGGGAGCTGCAGGGTGTCGCAGATAGCACTGGCCAAATGGGAGAGATAGTCGCTGCTGTAAGGAAGAGGTTGGCACAGGGGCCGATGGGTGGGGTCAGTGACGTTGGAGGGAACGTGGGGACTATGGAACTTTGAGGACGTCGGTTCCAGTATTCGACTTTGACGGAATGGGCATTTAACCATGGCAGCGAGCTGTTATAGAAGCAGCGTAGAAAGAGCCATTTCGAAAGATAGCTACGTTGGTTATTGTAAGCATTCGAGCCACGCCGGTTTGGGGATTGGATTTTCTGACTTTAATCCACCACTAGGTCTGACTAACCACACGCGGTTCGCGTCCTGATGGTCTTGATCCCAGTAAACATTAACGGCAAAGTGTCATACCGACACAAACTTTCTCCATACGAAAACCCCAACCCAACCACTCCTCCCAGACCCCGCTGCAAGGTCTATAATCGACAAGACACAAACCGAGATGAGGGAAGTCCAGAGCCATCACTGTCACATCGCCCAAGCAAGGCGCGTTCAAGGCAAGACTTGGCTGCCGATCGTGCTCTGTTCGGTCTGAGTAAAGTCGTTTCTACATTCGCTCAAAGGTGGTCTGCTGTAAATCGCGCTTTAGGACAAATCATCAAAGCTTCAGAGTAGCGAGTAGAGCGAACAATACAAAGCCTTCTACAAACTCTCCCGTATACATATCCTCGCTTTGACAATACCCACTAGAAACTCCTCGTCTCCTCACCTCAACTCCCTCCATCAATACTTCCGTTCCTAATCTACATCGACTTCTCCCTCACCCATCACCTCTCACCACCTCCCACCTCCCACCAAACCCACCCCACCTCAAAAAATACAACCCCTCAAACCCCCAGATAAAAGCCCCTACCAATCAACATCCCAGTCAGTCAGCAAAGTCTCGGTATCCAACAACCAACCAACCAACCACCTAAAAAAGAAGACTTTTTTTGGGTCTCCTCCCCGCGATCTGAACGGGGTTTCGTTTAGTTACTGGGTTTACTGTAATTTGCTGTGGTGTGCTGTGGTGTGGGATTTATGCGCGGATCCCCCCCCCCGTTTTTGGAATCATGACGCCGCGTACAGTACAGTACAGTATCCCCTTCCTTCCCCCCTTGCCTTAGCTTTGATCTCGCACTTACCCCCCTTCCTTTCCCCTTTCCCCTTTCCCCCTTCCCCTTCCCCCTCCCCCTTCCCTTTCCCCTTCACCATCCCCCCTTTTTTCCCGTAACGGGCGATCGAAAAGTGCCCACCCCCCTCTCACCTCCAAGCCATTACGGACCTCCCATCTCAAATCTCAGAATTCAGACTCAGATCTCAGACTCAGACTCACAACCCTATGTTTATGGTCAGAGGCACAGAGAGAAAGGTATAACAATGGCCCTTGCTCGATAGTACAGTACATAGCTGACGGCTCGGTTGAGTTGTGTTTGGATTGGAGATGAGGTAGGTAGTACGAGGGGGGGGGGGTTCAATTCGGGTGAGCTGGTTTGGGAAAAGTGATGGTGGGGAACTTGAGGGAAGCGAGACCGTTAGTCCAAGAGGGTGAGTGGTGTTTACAAGGTTGGTGGGGAGGAACTGGGGATACGAGGTTATAGGTACTTCGAAGATAGACGGACGGACAGAATTACAAGTCACGTCTTTCTAGTCATTTGAAGCAATGTAACGCATCCTCGTGCATACAAGACAGTTGATTTACTGAAGTATCATTGTCGTAAGACTAAAAAAAGCAAAGTAGAGATGATGATGGGAGGAAACACACTGGGTTGACTTATTGAAATCTTCCTTGGAGTGTGTACTCGAGGAATAATAGAGTACAGATGAGGTGAGCCATGTCCAAACAAGATATGTGCAAGAATTGAGGGATTGAAAGATGATGAGGTTCTCATTGGGCATAGCCTGGCTTGGGAGACTTGGCAAGGGGTGTCGCACTCGGCGCACTTGAGTGGATAGAGCGTTGTTTGTATTGATGATTCTAAGGCGTCGAGTTGAGCGGTGGGCGATGAAGTGCTCAAAGTTCACGGGGGAGGGGTTGTAGTGACGAACGGATACTAATAGTCTCGAACATTGCGTAGGATCGCGTTCTCAAATGCCTCAAAGTATCTGTTATCTATGTCTCTGAGCGATAGAACCGATCGCTTGCGAGTCTATCTGAGCTGCCTCATGTATCGGGGGTAGAAATACAGCGTTGTATGAAAGTCTTGGAACATGGAACGTCGTAAGATAGCATTTGAAGCATCTGCTCTAGTGTAAGTCTCGCACTAAGTTCAACCAGGAATGCCCAGTACTTCTAGATGCATCGTGATGCGATGCTTCTTCGTTCTTTCTCGAACTTTGATTCAACAACACGAGTGAGCTTTCCGCAGATTCTTTTGAAATCACCTGGAGAAATCGTGTTTCATCCCCACGCGTAGCAAGTAGCGCAGCCGGATCTGGGCGACATCGTACACGATGTACTCCTATATAGCATTAGAACCTTGGAAAATATGGCGAGGAGCAAATCCATACGTTGTACAAGAGACTTGGGTCAACCAGGTTGTTGGTTGTAGGAGGCATGTGCGTATCGGGCTGGGAATAGAATCAGACTCTGCTTCCGCGAATAATAAACGAAGTTCAAACCATCATGACACCTGAAAGTCCCTCATGTACACACGAAGCATCCTTCCATCCGGCCGGTGCCGTCAATCCCTTGCCCCAAGTGGAGAAACACCCTTGCTTCTTGGCCCTCTCTCCGGCCTCATAGTCGGCATCTGTCAACTCAAGCATGGGCTTACCCAGCTCAGCTTCACATAACAAAAGAATGGCTGTTCCACCAGATTGAGCCGGGAAGCAATAATTTGCTGATTTGGATGAAATATCGGCCAAGTACACCCCTTTGCCGAACATGTAGCCAGTAACAGGAGCCTCTGGTGGAGCAATTCGAAGACCTTGAGACAAGATACCACCGAAATTTGTGCATCTAGACCCGTGCCACAGAAGTCGACGGTCAGCCTTGGCCTTACCATATGGTGATTTGTAGAAGCGCTCATGTTCGCCTTTACGTTCGACGCGAAAAATGTCTTGGACCTTTTACCCGAGATATGAGTTAGCATTTGAGCGGCCAGTCGACAGACGTCAAATACTACCTTGAATGCAAAGTCATGCGTCTGCCCTCGGGTTTTGAGCAGATAATCTTCAAGCATCTTGAATTCGTTGGTAGAATTCTGGACTGAAAGTGGGTTAGTACCAGAGGAGGGACGACCATGAAAAATAGGACCATGGCTGTGCCTTGACCATTTTGCAGGTCTATATCCAAATATCAAAGCGTGTCACTTACTTGGAGTCATCTCCTTCAGCCCAAGGCCAGCAAAGTGGCGGTCTAACGAGTGCATTCTCTCTCCAGCACCGCTTTTTGCATCTTTCATTATTTCATTGGCAATCTCCATATCACTCAAGGACTCAAGCAACGTGATCTCCTTCTTTAATCTCTCTTCAGTAGCGATCAGTGGGGGCCGCTGGCGCCCGAAGGCGTGGGGAATGATAGTGTAGAATGAGTTACTAATCTCTTCCATAGCCTGTGCATATGACATGTTATGCTTTTCATCTGCCAATGCTGGATTGGCAAAGAGCTCAGCAAGCTCCTTCAGCCTCTCGAAGCCGGTCATCAAAGTACGCTTGCTCAGCTTGCCAAGAGGTAATTTATTTGCGTCGTAGTCCATCTCCTTCATGGTCGCGGCGAAGTAATTTTGGTTGAATATCAGTTCCATGAAATTTTGGACCGCCTTGGGTAGCTTGCTTTCGGGAAGAGGAGTGCTACTTGACTTTTGGGTGCCTATTGAGGCTTTCGACTCTCTTCGACTACTAGCACTAGGTATTTCGTTGTCATCGTCTTCGGAATTATTGCCGTAATCGCGTTCGATGAACGTATACTTACCTGACTTTGGGGGATCCAGCCTATTCGCCCAAGTATGGCCCGATTTCTCTCGGAACTTTTTGTCGAAGTGCTTGACGGCTTCTGTTAGATCCCCACTCCCCAGGAGAGCACTTTGTCCACGTTCACCAACTCGGCCCCATCTGGTCCACACGCGGTAGTCAGTTCCAGCTAGCAACTGTATTCGATAGGCTTTGTTGTGGTTGTTCCCAGAATCTGCTTGATTCAATGACGCATCGAATATCGTGCCAGCGGCATCGATATACACATGATGTGATGCTATAGTCTGTTAACGATGTATTCGAGGTGTCGAAGCCATGGAGCTCGGAATCCTGGGGGTTGTACACCTACCAGCAAGAGGACAAAGGTCATCAACCCGGACCTGCACTAAATCCGAATGCGCTTTCTGGCCGTCCTTCCGCTTCTTTGCTGGCGGCTGCTGGACGTCGATATCTTCGTCATCCGAGGATTCGGCTGGATGCTTTTTGCCTTTGCTAATTGCCTGATTCGGAGCCGTTTTCGGGCCTCCTACTGCCATCAAATATTTCCCTTCGTCAACCTTTTTTCTTTCCTCCACTGAATCTAAGATCCATTCGTAGCTGACAATTTTCACACCTGCGAGCTCGGCCGCTAGATTGACTACAATGAGGTTAAAGTCAGTTAGCACCAGCTAGCAGTAGGGGTTGATGTTAATTGTGGCTGAAAGGGACTCATTGTATCGCAGGTGTTGATGTATAAGGTTTGATCCGAAGGTAAATTTGTACGTTGTATCCCCCAATTTGAGGAGTTACGACAGCAGAACAAGGTAGTTGGCGGCCGAACCGATAAACGTAAAGTCCAGAAGGAAAGAAAGGAATATTCATGGAGTGATGGTTGAGGGAACGCAAAGTGGGTGGTAGCAAGATGTTTCTTATGTACATGTAGTGGGTGGAACGAAGTGTAAAAACACCATGGACCGAAGGAAATGTGAGAACACCGCAAAGCTCACCTTTGCCGCTGTTGTTCTCAAAGTCTTGTTGGCTGGCAACGAGGTGGGTAATAGCAGCAGTGACCCTGGAGGCGTAGGTACCGCCATAGCGGTCAATCCGGTTTGCTATGGCACCTACAGTTTCTACTCGTCAGTACATCTCACCCGCTTTTCTTCAACCATACTTTTGAACCCATAGTGTCCAGCTTGACCCAGGGAGAGACTAACAGCCCGGAGCTCGTTCGACTTACCATGTTTACTTGTAAACCTTCCGCTCAGGGCTATGGTACAGTTCTGAAATGGAGCTGCCATCTTTGCAGATGACTGGTGGCTGCTGCGGCCGTTTCTGCGTGGAAGAAGAAGAAGAAATCCATGAAAAGGTCAAGTTAAGATCCCTTACCATAGAATGTTTCCGATGTTGACAGATTCACTTCGGCCTAGTGACGGCCGCTACCCGTTCTTACTTGAGTATGCGAGCCATTTCTAGCTTCATCTGCGAAATCTACGCGAGAGCACGTGATCGGCAATTCCCTTCCATTTCCTTTGTTTCAGAAAGTACGGTTGACTCGAGCAGGAAGAATTGAAAACGTTGATGCTAAGTTACCAAGATGCTTCGCTGCAAAAAAGAGTGCGCTATGGAAGTAATTATGCTCTTGAGTTCATCCATCATAAAGCCTGCATCCAGAACAAGATTCCTCCTCTCAGTCCTGCTCTAAACACCCTGCACATCCATCTGGAAGGCGTCATGCCTCTTCCCCCGAACGACACTTGGTAGCGCCTACCCGATCATTCCTCTCACCCTGATCTGCCCTAATTTCCCACTAACCCACATCTGCCCCTCGTCCCTCTTTGTCACACTTTCCCCCTTTGCCTTGAGCTCACTCACAATCTCGTCCTTGTTGCTACCCTTAACTCCTAACTTCTCGACTAAGCTGTCTAAGATCTCGGTCAATGAGCGGCTCCATAACGATCTCGGATTGGTTGTTTCTGGAATACCGAAGTCGATATGAACAGGGTCTGGGATTGGCTGGGAGAGGGATTCGGGATGGGAGATGCGGGTGGCGATTTCGGCCTGTGAGGACGATATATAAGTATCTTTGGAAATGGGCAGAAGCAGAGAGTGGCATAGTGGACAGAAAACAGAGACAGAGACGGAATAACTAACTTCAGAAATGCCACGAGCTCGAAGGTTGTCGATCTCGGAAAGATTGTCCTCGGTGTAAGGTGTTGGGGAGGCTGAGATGAGGACTACGAAAGTAAGAATAAGGGAGAGGTTGTTGAGAAGACGTAACATGCTGCCGCTGATTGAAAAATTCTGTTGAAGTTTAGCGTTCAGAAAAGCAACAGGCAAGTAAGTGCCTTAAGAAAAAGAATTACAGTTTTGAGTTCTGCTCAAGCATTACAGGAAGCGAGCAAAGTCTTATACCAGAATAATGACTAGCAAGGTCGCATAGTCGTGGATAGGTCAGGAGGCATATCACATTCCTGACGTTTGGTAAATGGTAACGTTCCTATTGGTGGCTGTAGCAAGGAGCCTTGTTTTTACATCGCCCTTGCGCCAAGACTCGGACCTAGAACCCTTTTCCGCAAGCCGAAGACCCGAACTGGCTACCGAAATTCATACTTCTTTTGATTCTTAGCTTTGGTTCCTGTTCTGGCTGATCCACCGCAGTTACGGCTTTCTCCAAATGGACTACAGTAGGCTCCAAGTTCTCCAGTTTTGCGACCTCCAACTTCGAGTTCAGTTCATGAAGAAAGCTGTTGTCTTCGGTCACGTCATTGTGTAATGTCAAAGGTTCCTTTAGTTCCAAATTCTCATCAATATCTGGCACGTCTGGGAAATATGAGTTGGAACGCTCTGTGGGTATCTTTGTGGCTGAACTTCGAGATTCCAGTGGCGGCCTTTCTATCTCCGGCTGCGTTGGTGTAGGGGGGTCGCTAGAACCTGCTCCAGATACAACGCTGGACCGGCGTGCGAGCGGCGTGTGGCCAGCATCCTTGGTATACGGATCGTGAGGGCCACCGAGCCGAATCGAGTGAAGAGGAGACGAGCCAGGAGAAAGTCGAGAAGGCGAACGCTTAGGCGACGGTGACTGCAGAGCGATAAGGTCTTTTACGACGGCCGGGGCTGTGCCATTTGACTTAAAGGTAACCCCATCGATGTTGTGGTCGGTTTTCCTACCAGACATACCCGATCTTGGACTTGCAGCCTCCATATTTAAACTATTGGAGAACGATCTTTCGGATTTTTGCCCAATCCCGACTTCGGCAATGCTAGGTAACCGTTCCCCTGCTCTTGCGGACTGATTCGATGATTCTGAAAAGGTCCGGGTCGGTTGAGCATCGCTCTTTCCTCCAGCACCTCTCCAGAATTCATCTCCTGAACTTACGATGCGATCGTCCGTACCTGGAGGACTCCAAATGACACCAGATGCTGATCCATTCTTGTGGGTTGGAGACGTGATCCGACTAGAGGCTTTTCCTTGAGATCGACGTACGACTCCTTCAAGGTGTACAATCTTTTCGTGCAGCTCGGTCCTCTCAATGTTCCACAAAGCTCGCTCTTCATCGAAAGTTTGGCGCTGACGGTCCATAAGGGCCCGACACTGTTTTATATATCGAGCCGATGCAAGTTGCGAAGACATCGAGGCTCGTGCAGAGGATCCTAAGATTTGGCTCGCAGATTTAACGGGAGGCTGAAGAGGCAGGCTCATGTGCCTCGTCGGTTTCAAGTCTCGAGAAAAGGATTTCTCCTTGTTCTCGGTCAGGTCTGATGGAGACATCGAGGATGATGATGCGATCGCGGTGGCCATAGAGATGGTAATACAAGCTGCAGTGGAAAATCAGTCAAAGTGTCACACGACAGCGAGTTTGCGGCTTCTGCTCACACCTTGAGGATTACCTCGGTCATAGACGGACAGGTAACGGAGTATTAAGAGTTGAGCATGTTTCAGTGACCTAGATTGTTTGGATGCTCGATGTGTTGCATTGATGTAGATGGAAATTCACTTTCTGCATGATTGATTACCGTACCGTGCCTTATCCACAGGTTTTTGTGAAAAGGAGATTATGACGCATGGTGATCCGCCGCTAGTAATATTTATTCGCCGGACACCTCGGGCCGTCTTTCGGTAGACGGGCATTACCGTGGACCTGAGATCGCAGGCATATACCTGCCAGAGACATCTTTTGGTAAACTGTAAGAAATACCATATATGATATGTTCTATCTATAGGCAATTACGGAGTGTACCATGGCCCTCGAGCTTCAATTCATATGCCTGATGCTGCACTGCAATCTGATGGCCATGGCCCAAGCCCTTTCGCTCGACGTTTCTCTAGCGGTTTACCCACCTAGCTTCTCCAATTCTTCTACTACCCGTCAGATGATACGTGTCGTTCGTCTGGTCTGCGTTGTCGTAAGCGCCTGATCCACTTGGCTGTTGAACCAGCGTACCATGCTCAGCACTATGTGGCAAGACCATTTTGTACCAAACTTCTCATCACGCCCGATCTCCTGTAGTCTGAGCAACGCCGTTTCGTAGTATCTCCACGCAGGCGACCGAAACGTAGGCAATATAGAGACATTCATCTGTGCCAGCTTTCGTTGGGCTCAACCAGCCTCTACATCCCTCCTCTTCATCTCCGTCTCCACATCTTCAACGGTCAACGGACACTTGCCATCTGACCATTTCTCCTTCTCTTGCTGGATCCACCCCTCGCAGCTCATTAGCCCCACAACCAAGAAACCTAAGTCCTCCCTATCCACATCGAAGACCTCCCACCATTCACTCCCGGGTAATTTAACTCCCAAATCTCTAGCCGCAAGATATATCGCCGCCACCGCCAACGCTGGAGGTTGGTGTGTCAGGTACAACAGCTGGGGTGAAAACAATGCCGTATTTAGATGTGCTAACGTGCGCGTTGCTAAGGCACTTGACGTCGCCGTAGGATCTGATGGTAGAACACCGAGGGTTTGGAGATAGGTAAGGGCGACATGGTGGGGCAGAGCCACCGTGGTAATAAAGGAGAGGGAACGTAGGAGTATCGACTCCGTCCGGAGGAGTGCAATACGGGCAGACTGGTACGAGCCTTCGGATAAGTAGTAGGTCTCAGGATCAGGCTTTACCGAAGCTAGGTCCGGTGCCAACTTGGAGTAGAGAGGATGTGAGAGGAGGTAGGCGTAGACGTTCAATATAGACCGAGGAGTTTGTGGGAGCGCCGAGATTTTGGCTATCATGTAGACTGAGGCCGCTGAGACGTCCTAGAATTTGGTTAGCCTCGATTAAGAGAAGGCCGCAGTTCCGCATACTCTCGCGGCATTTATCCTGAAGCTGCCTCCTTCCGAGCCCATATAAAACCTAATATATATGATGACAGCCTGAGCAGCAATCTCCTGAGGGAGACGGAGCAGTATGCCGGCAGCTTGAGTAAGTCGAGCCCCTGCGAACCGGATGGAGCTTTCGAGGTCAGCTGGAATACCATCGAGCTGAGAACTCGAATGGGAGAGCTGTTCTAATGTTGCCAAAGGATTGGATAGAGAGAACAATTGTTCTGCTTCAGGCGCCATGTTTGGGAGAAAAGGAGGTAGGGAATCCGAACTCCAAGGCTTTAGACACAAAATCCTTCCATAGTACTCAAGGATACGAATAGCGGTGATACCATGATTGAGAATAGGTGAACTCACTAATACGGCAAATATGCTAGTGGGTAGGCGATTCAAGATATTAGATAACCTCTAGGAGCATAAGTTTCACTTCTATACAGACACGTCTACATGGCGACGATCAGATGATACAATTAGAGGGCATTCTTCATTGCTTTCACCAACCCGTAGCCTCTATTTACCAGAAATAGTCTATCGGAGAGGTGATAGATTAGGGGATCAGGGACCGCAGATATCGTGCACCTATTCCAGGTCGAACAAGAGCATAGTCGCGTGTGAAGCTTGACTGGTTGAGAGGGTTAAGAGGGGGTTTTCTGGTCTTTAGGTGCTTCTATGAATTTTTTTTCGTACGAGAGTGTTGATTGCTGCACGATGTGGCTTTAGAGAAAATCTCATCAGTCTTTGGCTGGTTGCTACGTTGTTGCAACCCAGCGTGCCAGCGTACTAGGTTAAGACTTTACAGATCAGCTTGGGAAGTTGTCAACTTAGGGGTTCCGCACATCAATAACTAATGGTAGGTAAGCGAGGCATGGAAGTCATTCATTCGAAGGTCGTGTATTGCTCACTCAGCGGAGTCAGCTAAGACTTCCATACCTACCTAACCATCCACTTGCCGCAACGATAATGTAGAGCGGGGAAGGGAAATATCCAGAAAAAAGCGATATGCCCAAGAGTTTCAAAGTAATGCATACAATTAAGCTTGACACCAATGTATTGAATTATTCTTGAAGCTAAGTCAGTCACAAAGCAAGCTCGATGCTCTTTGTGTTTGCGCCATCCAGTTCAGATCAATACAGGCAAAAATTGAAACGCTTCAGAACGCTCAGGCACGTGACTGAGGAGCGCATACCTTAGATAACTCTGACTACTCCTCAAGGAATCACGCATAGCTTAAACGCATGTCAAAGCTAGGTAAGGTAGAGCACAGAAACGAGTACAGCTTGAACCGTATATAATTATATACTCGAGTTTCCCAAAAAGCAAAAGAAAATACATTACCGAGGGGTCAGCGTTGCTGAGAGATTAGAAAGAAGCACGTAGGGTCGAACAAGCAGGTGGCGAGGTCCACACCTCCTCTATCCTTTCGATGAGAGGTCTTGCGAGACGACAGAAGTGTTCAGGCTTTGGAAACGATGAGATCAGATTCAAAGAAAAGATATTCGTTCTCGCCAATGTCGCCATGTGCTTATCGTCCGGCAATGAATCGCAAATCGACCTCTTTTGGTTGGTCCGCTCCAATGCTCCGAGTATCTCCTATTTGACCGGACGGTGAACAGAATAACAGAATCGATGGTTGTACAGTCAATGATGTCAACACTAGGAGGGAGTGTCCCCGAAGTCGGCAGGAGATTGACACGCTATCGAAAAGAGGCTGACTCGTGGTATACCTGCTGCATCACAGTCACGTTGCAGAGAGGTATCTTCGTTCTCTTCGAGATGTATTTTGTTGGGGGGATGAATGTCGTGTCGCAACTCGCAAGGTAAAGAAGCACACAACTGACAAGTGGGATGAACCGCGGCTCCCTGGTGGCCAAGCTTTCTGTGGCTTGGCCGTTGCAGTCTTGCAGATTAATGTGCGGCAGAGGTAGCGCTAATCATGTACTGTAGAGTATTCCGTACTTCCGTACGGAGTAGTACAGTAGCAATTGCCACCTTTCGCTTCCACTCCCTACAGTACAATGCTCTTTCTGTTTCATGTGGTTTTCCATCTCCAATCGCAAGTGGTGGATGTGATCCAAAGGAATCGTTTAGAGTTATATTTGCGCTGTATAGCATCCTCACATACATACATACAGGTCTTAAAACGCGAAAAGATGGGGCGCCCTCAAGATAGACGCCAGACAGGTGTGGTGGAAATTGGAGCTAAGGCTATTCCTGGATACCTTCATCTGAATAGAGACGGCGCTTCCAAGGTTCAGCATTCTGCTTAACCCGAAATAGGTGGACACAATTACTCCCCTTCTGGAGACATCATGAGAAGAAAAGAGAGAGAGAGAGAGAGAGAGAGAGGGAGAGGGAGATACTTTATTCAACAACAATCAAGACGATAATGCAATTGTGTGTAAAGAGAGTAGAGAATCCGATCAGTATTTCATCTTCCTGCGATACGCGGACGGCTAAATGCACTCAAGCATTGTCCCAATGCGGTATCGCTCCCGCCTGATTGAATTCATACCTACCTTAGTAACATCACTAATTTCCTCCTCTCTCTCTTTTGCCCGTCCATACCTTAACATCTTCTAATGCTCTCTGTTTCTTTTTGTTCATTTCTGCGACAACACCCTTCGCTCGCTGAGGTCACATTGGTGGCACAGAGGAGTCGAATGCCTCATTCACTGTCATTTCGTTGAAGGGGCTTGCGGGTTACACGGTAGAAGGTGTCCTGGTGGGATCTCTTGTCGGGTGTCCGTTTTCGTTGTCTTTTCGCAGTGTGTGGGAGGGAAATTGTGGTAAAAAGGACAGAGGACATGAATTTGGAAGCTTACATGACTGCCGATTGCTTTTAATCGGTCGCCAAAGCCGGTCGCCCTAGAATTTCCGCAAAAACACGCTGACCTCCACCGGCGTCGCGCCGGTGAGCTCTTCAATCTCAACACTCACTTCGACCTACTGTATCGACCATCCATCCAGCGTAGCTCAGCAAGAAGAGAACTTGTTTCTGACTTCGCTATCCATCTGCCCATTCAAGAAACCCGTTGACGCATTTCGTTACAGCCATGGCATCCACCGTTTCGAAGGCAATTCGGATTTCGGTCTTCCTCCTCAACCTTATGCTCCTGTTGGTTTTCGGGGCGCCACAGGTCTCTGGTCTTACTCAAGCCCTTTGCTCTAGCGACAATACTGGTACCTCTTTCGCTGTTGGTAAGATATCGACTCCAATCCGCTCGGAAGAATTAATTGCTGACCTGACCAATCTTGCAGCGACGTCTGAGTATCAGTCCAATGGCCACTGCTTCGATACTTGCAAAGCCAACTACGCGTTCGCGATTGTTCAATATCAGAGTTGCTGGTGTTCAAACAACGCACCGGCACATACTACCTCTGTGGGCTCCTGCAATCAAAATTGCCCTGGATATCCGTTCGAGCAATGTGGCTCTCAGTCTGCAGGTCTTTTCGGATATATTGCACTGAACAAGAGTCCTTCTGGTACAATAGGATCATCCGGCACCACTCCATCCAACACGCCTACGTCGGCTCCATCGAGCAGCAGTCAGCCGGTCAGTTTCCAGTCCTTGTCCGGGGTAATATCCAGCATTCCCTTACGTTCAACTCAGGTCCCGTCTTCTACTGCCTCCAGTTTACCTGGAATATTATTACCGTCTTCAAGTCTCCTTGGATCATCAACTTTTGTTCCACCATCTTCTTCTGTATCTTCCTCAATACCTTCTGCACAGAGCTCTCCACCCACACCAAGTCCTGTGACTGTTCAGGAAACAGTCACAGCTCCGCCATCTGTACGAATTTCTTTGGTCTCCATAGTACGCATTGACCTCTCCTTTAACATAGATTACTGCCTCGCGACTAGCTTATGGTAGACTGCGACTGCATCAGGGAAAATTGCTAACTGTATCCCATTAGACGCCTTCCACGTCCCCATTCGTATTACTAGGTACATCGAGTCCCGGCTTTGTCCCTGGAGGGTCTTCATTCCCTTTCAAATCATCGCCTCCTTTCTCGGATCCTACCACATCGAGTACTACAAACATAGCACCTACCTCAAGCACACTATCCACATCGGTCATCCCAACTCCAACCCCATCAAGCACCACTAGCACACCAGCTCCGCCGACCACCTCCAGTACCTCGGAAAGCTTATCCTCGAGTTTCTCACCCTCAAGTACCTCGGAAAGCTCATCTTCGAGTTCCTCTTCATGGTCTGCAACACCTGTCACCTCAGCTATGACTGTTGATAGTAGACTCACCACGATAACCTTTACACCCACGGCACCACCACCAACGTCAAACCCAGTGTCCTCAACGGCGCCAAGTAACGGCGGCCCCTTTGCTACAGCAAGCAAAGCTGCAGGCTTTGGCGCTGGTATTGGATTCATTGCCGTCTTAGCCATTGGTGCCATCGGCTGGGTTTTCTACAATCGTCGCTGCAAACGTGCCGCGAATGCTATGGCCGTTTCATCCTACGCTAGTGGTGAACAGACCCCTCAGCGACGTCCAAGCCGACTTAGTCAAATGGGGTTACTCGGAGGAGGCTCACGTCCAATGAGCGAGAGAGTCCCCCCGATCGACACAAGTGGCTGGGGTCCTGGTGGCAGCAGTGAGAAGAGTCCAGATGAGATTACTCCAGGTGATCGGAGAGCTAGCCACCTGAGTATGCACGATTCGAGGTTGGAACCAAGTGTGTTGATGCAGCGCCGCGATCATAATGGCAGCTTTGTTAGTCTAGGAGATCATCAAGACTACTCCCGACGCGTATTACGTGTAAGTCTCCCCTTTTGATGTACTCTTATTTCCCCGTCATGCCAATTCTCTCGCACCGCGGCATGTCAACAGCCACTAAGTCAATGGCCTCCTAGGTCACAAACTCTGGGGAATAGGACTTCGTCTAGTTCCCCGCGGTCCCACTGTGGACCAAGTTATTCGTTGCACCGCCTCGCCAACGAAAAACGAAACCCCTTCAGATTCGGCTGAGAGCCTACGATCTTCTCCTCATTACCGTACTAGGACAATAAACATAATGTTAATCTCATCGCGTCTCCTGAGCAAATTGGTCATCACGGCTTACTGGTTGTCCTAGCTTGGAAGCATGCGCTACTAACTGCATTGGAGGTACACGACGGCGCTTAGGACTGTGGATTCGGATCCAGGCCTTTAGCATAGCCCAGATCTCATAATTTTTCTATTTCTGTGTACAATAGTCGTTGCGTGGCACATGAACTCGTGCTACACTCAGGGTACATTGGTGGTCGGACACCACTTTGACGTCGTTACGAAGGGAGGAATCGCAACAAAATACGGAAGGATCAAGGGTGTACATGGGCACCCTTATGATAGCACATAGAGCAAAAGCATATATTCTCAATGATGCAGTCCTCCCGTCTTTGCTTGCACAGAGACCTTTGGTTAGGTCGAACCGATGCAATTTCCAACCACGTCGTACGCCATTTGTTGTTGTCCTCAATCGCACAAGATCAGTCTGAGGGATTTGCTGAAACATCCTAATTCATGTCGTCCTCGCCTAGAGGGCATCCAGAGAGATCGGTGAAGTAACGTGAGGCAAACGTACGTGGTTTTCAGGTATCGGATCATTTCTCCCCAACGAGCGAATTGTCCATTGTACCTTGCACTGCCGCTACACCCAGATTCTAGATCGTATAGAGTAACCCTAATCCGGTCGAACTTTGAATACAGATGGCATGGGAAAGAACAGTGATTCTAAGAGCAGCGGGGCAATGATGACTTTGAGTGATCGCCCACCCTCGGATAGGATACATACCTAGATAGCTTAGGTAGGCACTGGAGATGCTAACAGGATGAGAGTGTGCATCACAGTATGGGATGTAAGTGGGTAAGAAGAAAGATGTATTCCTTCGGTAACACAACCACCATGATGAGCGGCGCCCCGTCGTATCGAAGTGACATGCGTAGAAGAGATGGGGGATGCAATAGTGGAAGAGCCTGGGGTAGTGGCAAAGAGGAAGTCTTCACCTGGATCGGTAAGGCGCCGGCAGGGCCGATGCACGTTTGACTTGAATGGGAGCATAAATCCGGCTGCTTGCTTCGAACCTCAAATCCCATTTCCCAGTCTCCGCCATCGAAATTCCATGTCTCCTGCCGAAGAACCTTTGTTGTCTAGCGACGCTGTGCATGATATGCTACGCAGGTCGAGGGAGTACAAGTACCGGCCGTCATCGTCCACCATAGGTATTTCCGCCATCCGACGTCCCTTGTACGACCCTTACTCCCAGACACTCCCAGACACTCCCCATCGACTTTATTTAAAGCGCCGGAAAACCATGATATTGCGGAGTCAATAATTTCATTTGATCTTTGCATTACTTGGGAGGCTTTGTCGTTGTTATATCTACATTTACAGCGATAGTGGGACGACTCGGCCATTCTGCGTTAGCTACCAAGGGGCTTCTTGGTTTGACCTTGATCCCGCTGCTCCAGGCGTCCTGGGGGATCACATAGGGAATGACCTGTCAATATACCAAGGGGCATTAACAATCAATTCTGTGAACATTAATTGTATTCACTCGAATGTTGTATCCGTCGTTACCGGCCATCCATTCACGGGTCCCGCCATATCTTCGTTAATACTGCATCATCTACTTCTCTTAGATATCTTCCACCTGAGTGATCCACCTATGGTCAAAATGCTTGTTCTTCAAGATCTCGTTCCTTCGGAGCAATACCTGTTAGCTACCCTTGGTGTAACCCTCTGCGGCATCATCCTTCTGGTCCTAAACAAACGTCAACGTGGACATCTCTTGCCATACCTATCCTCTTGGATATCTGCCCTACCCCGGGGACGTCGTATATCATCAGCCAAGACCCCGCCCCGTTCTGTATCTCCGGAGAAGAAAGTTCCCAAAAATGGACCGCCTCTGGTGGACTTCATAGACATCTTTCCACCGTCATCTCGCGAATCCCTTGCCAACGTGTCAGAGAATTTGGAACCAGGTCCGAAAGGGAAACTATCCGGCGGTCAAGTGAGCCCTGTGGCATTCAAGAAAGGCCTGATACCTTTTAGTGCCGACTACCGAGAATGTGGATCTTCAACGTACACGCCTATGGAAATTTCCATGGAGGAAGTCCGAGCTCTGGGCGACTTTCCGGATTATGCCCAACTTAGTGGTGTACCTTTGCCAAAGCCCTACAAGGAATTCCAGATCGAGACCGCGCTTCCAAGGCCATACCGACCTTTCCGATGGTCGTACCACCAGACGATGTGTATATCTTCCTGCCCGTTCGATTGCTAACTGTCACTAACAACTTGACCAGCCCTCACAAAGCTCGAAACGGACTGGTGGCTCGAGCTCGACAAGAGCTACGTCGACCGCATCGCTGAACGCAAGCGCCTCTTCGCCGAGCACGGGAAACTCGTCCTCGACTACCTCCCCGGCAGTGAACTAGCCTGCAAAGAAATCATGGAAATGGCCCTTCAGTTCGTCGTCGCCCGCTACCCGCAGCATTTTTCTCTTTCAAGAGAGCCCTCACAAGGTTACATCTTCCACAACGGCCCCTTAAATTCCAAAACCGTAATCAACTCCATGCATCCTCTTCACGTCCTCCTCGAAAACGTTCCCGAAGACTTCGCCATCATGCTCCGCAACCCCGAAGACGGCCTCTACTACTTCCGCGCCGGCGTCGTCTGCTCCTCTCTTGGCTGGAACGTAGGCACGAAAATCGGGCTGCAGCTAAAGGAAATCCACGCCCCAATCCCCGACTACAAAGAAAAGATGGAGTTCTCCATGGATCGGTAAGCCCCCCTGACCCAACCAAATAAAGCCCCTACTCCGTCCAACCCTCTAATCACCACTGTCCACCCAGCTACTTCTCCAAACTTCCCCCCTCCCGCCCCATCCAGCGCGGCTCCTGGGGTCTCGAAATCGACACCCCCCTTTTCATGCCCCCCTCGCACCCGCACGAAACCCTCCGCCTCTCACAGTCCCCCTCCCTCCCCCTCTCCCGCATCCACCTGCGTGTTGACTGGCAAACCCTGCGCCGCCTCCCCCTCTCCGGCGCCATCGTCTTCAACTTCAAAGCCCTCTTCACGCCCCTCGAAGAATTCCGCGACGAGCCCTATGTGCCGGCGCTGTGCGGCAAGGTGCTCAGGGAGGGGAAAAAGGCGCTGATGGAGTATAAGAATACGTGGCACGTCGAGCATGTGGCAGTGCCGGCGTTGGAGAAGTGGGAGCGGGAGCAGGTGGACAGGGGGTTGGTGGAGGGGGGGTGGGAGGTGAGGACGTTGGAGGAGGCCCCGTGGTTTCCCGGGTGGGAGGCGAAGTGGAGGCGGCAGCAGGGGTTTTGAGATGGGTGGGTAGATAGATGAGGGGAAGAGCAGTGTATGGATGAGGTTATGAGAGATGATATCACGACAAGGTTTTTGGGCTTTAGCAATGTACATACACCGGCTGCGGGACATTTGCTCTCCATCCCTTTTCAGCACACAGCATGCACGCCGGCGTTTTTCTCCTTCCATCCAGAGCAGCAGCAAGAATCGGGCTATAGTAGCTTACATACCTTACATAGCCCAATGGCTTTTTCGCAACTACTGTGGCAAAACAGGTGAATCAGCTTAAGAATCCATATCGACAACCAACTCTACGGTTTAATATAAAGCAAATCGCTTAAGTGTCGCCATGTCACTCCTTCCCCAGCCTAGGGCTTACAGTAAGGTAGTCCATGGGTAACAAATAGACTAGACGACGACCACCACCACCAGCATCAAAAACGCTAATATACCATACCACAGCATCATCCCCTATAGCCCGCAGATATGAGTCGAGATTCCAAGATGCTGAAAGGAACTTGTTTCGGCTTTTTCTTAGCCGGGTTATTTATGCGGTGGTGGGTTGGATCTGCTAGGTAAGAGGTTTAGACTTTGGGACGGTTGGTGGGGGGGGTGATGGTTTTTGGGGGGGGATGGGGTTTGCGAATCGGATGTGAGTGGAGAGGGGAGGAAGGGGGGGGGGAAGTTGAGGAGAAGGGGTTGTGTTAGGAGGGGAGTAGGGTGGTGGTGTGGTGGGAGGGGAGAGATATACGGCGTCTTTTGTTGAAACATGCCATACATACCTGAATAGAATTGTTCCAACGAGTGTTCACATTTCGGCCGATTCGTCAACCAACATCCTTGATCGACTTCTTGCGAAGTGTTTTCGGTCGGGTTTTGGTTGATGAGAAGACCGGTAAGGGGGCGAGGAGGTAGGTTTGAGGTTTGGTGGTGTTGTATGGGTGGAGAGGTGGACGTTTGTGTGTGGAGGTTGGAGGCGGGAGGACACGAGGCTGTGCTGGTGTGGCTGTATCGACGTGGTAAGAAGACGGCTTCCCTGGCTGCAATCTCCTAAGTAGACGTCGTGGTGTTCGGCTCGTTGCGAATCTTTGGGGATTGGCGGCGGAAAGGGGGTGCAATGTTTTGATACCGATCTTTGAGGTTGAAGAATCGTGCATGCGTGTGGAAATTTGGATCCTGTCGGGGTCCTGAAGTCGTGAGAGGAGGCGGTTGGCTGGGTTCGGCTGGGTTACGGTAGCAGGGTTGGGATATCTATGTCTGTAGACTTCGCGGGTTTCTTTTCCATTTCCATGAGCATCTCATCGATAGCGCTCCCAACCCTAATCACATATCTCCAACCCAGCCTGCTAGCTTGCTTGTGCATCACCGGAAAGAATACGATCTACTCTTCAACCTTCTTTGCCGTCCTCTCTCTTCATTCACAATTCCTCATGGGGACGGTAGCGTTGTTTTAGCCAGCCTTTAATACCTCGTCTACCGTGAAACTCAACTGGGGCGACGTCCTTCTTGGGTGTTGGACTGCCTTCGTTTCCTTTTAAGTTCAGGCTGAACTTGTTTCTGAAGTGATTAAGTTTTTCTGTATACCGAAGAGTCGCAGGATGCTCTTCACCTAGGGTCCTCCTACTCGCATCCACCGCTTCGGTAAGAAGCCCTAGGGCTTCTTCATTTCGACCTACCTTATTGTAACAGTGTGCAGTGTTACTCATTGATAATAGAGTATCAGGATGCTCATCACCAAGAATCTTCTTTCTCAGCTGCAGAGTCTCTTCCCTCAATCCTAAAGCCTCTTGCGTTCGATTTAGATCTTGATAACTTGTCGCAAGATTGTTCATGGAGACGAGAGTATCAGGATGCTCATCGCCTAGAATCTTCTTGCTCAGCTGCAGAGTCTCTTCATTCAATTCTAAAGCCTTCTGCGTTCGATTTAGATTGTGATAACTTAACGCAAGATTGCTCATGGAGACGAGAGTATCAGGATGCTCATCGCCAAGAATCTTCTTGCTCAGCTGCAGAGTCTCTTCATTCAATCCTAAAGCCTCTTGCGTTCGATTTAGATCTTGATAACTTGACGCAAGATCACTCATTGAGCGAAGAGTACCAGGATGCTCATTGCCTAGAATCTTCTTGCTCAGCTGCAGAGTCTCTTCATTCAACTTCAGACTTTCCTTATATCTACCCATCCGGCTATAGAAAGAGGCAAGATTTCTCATTGACAGAAGAATAGCAGAATCTTCGCAATGGAACAGATTCTTTCTCAAAAGCAGCTCCCTTTCTTGCAGCTTTATAGCTGCCTGATATTGATCCGACTTAAAATAGCTAATTGCAAGCCCCTGCATGATACCAAGAGTGTCATAGTGTTTATCACCCAAAACTCTCTCACTCGTGTGTAAAACATTTTTTTGCATCTGTAGTGCCTCAGAGTCTCGGCCTATGTGATTGTAAAAAATTGCAAGCCAGCTTTTTGCGTCTAGTGTGGTTGGGTGTTCTCTGCCCAGCAGTTTGAGACTTATTTGCAGTACCCGTTCCTGATGATCAACGGCTTTAGAATATGTCCCGAGTCCACCATAGACAGTGGCAAGCTCTCGCTCTAGTTGCAGACTTATCTCGGAATGCGCAGCGTGGGTTTCCTTACAAAGCTCCAGAGCTCTGATTAAGATCTCAAAGGCCCTTTTATAATACCCAATTTTTATATATACTATTGCAAATTTGTGAGCTATCCACAGCCGTTCTGTAATTCCAGCGCCCTCAGCAACTAATAGCCCATAGTCAATGAACTCAAGGCAGGAGTTGATATGAGGTATGAGGTTTCGTTCGTGCTGATAGCCACCGTCCCCGGCCGGGCCCCCAAGTGACGCCGATAAAATAGATACGGCCGTGATCCAGCAGCCAGCCCGCTGTGCTTGTGTTAAGCGGTCCCTAATCCAGGCGTGTACCAAGGGGTGTAGAGAAATGCGATGACTCGAGTCATTGATATGAATCAGAGAAAAAGAGGAGAGAAGTAGAACCGCTTCACGGACTGGGAGTGGATCCCAATCTCCGGCGTAATCTTGGCACAGAACACGGGGTTGATGTGACTTTGTCCAATCTGACAATTTACCATCCGACGATTCTATTTTCCACTTTTCCCAAGCCCTTTCGAGGATTTCCACCGGGATATTATCCATATGGAGAACAGAAAATATATTCAAAAGATCAAGGGCGCTCTCCACACTCTTACTCGACCAACAGGATGAATTTGTCGGATTCTTGCTTGGTAATTTGCGAATCATCTTAATGGAAATCTCCCAAGTAGTGTACACCGTATACTTGTAATCGGTTCGAGCGTGGATGGTTTGATGACCGAACAGTCGCTGTCGATTACTAGAGTATGCCTCACAGTAGTCTTCCAAGCCGTACAATTTCTGCTTAATCAAGGCACCAGCATGAACGATTGCCAGAGCGAGACAGCCTAAAGTCTCCACAACTCGTTTTGCCAACTTACGTAAAGACTCATTGCGGACGTCTTCTTCTTCACTGACTCTCCACAGCAATGTTATGGCATCGTCAAGAGCCATGCTCGCTATTTCATTGGATCCGACTGATCTATAAGCCGTGCACCCTGGATTTCGAGATGTGATGAGAATAGTGCCTCTGCCTCCAGTGGGAAAATATTCCGAGATGTCTATTGAAGGATCGTCCGCATTATCAAGGATCAAAAGCCATGGTTTATCAGTGTTGGTTAGCCACCTTTTGGCAATACCGACCTCTTGCCCAAGTCGACAATACTGAGCTATTTTTAAGAACCCTTGATCCGCCGTGTTGATACTGCTAGCATCAACGAAGAAGATAGCCCAGAATCTATGAGCTGTTAGTGATCGACCCTCGCCTAAGCTGCACCGCAATTAGCGGCAACCAGCATGCTTACTTCTCTCGTTGATCTTGAGCAAATTTGAGACACACTTGGGTTTTGCCAAAGCCACCACCGCCGAATAATACGAACCTCTTCTGCTCCCTTTGGGCACTCTGCGGTCCAGAAGGTAAACAACATTCACGGAGCCTGTGGCAGATGTCTTCACGGCCTGTGAACACCGAGCTGACATTATAAGGGACATCATAATATTCATTGAAAGACTTGCAGACGGATACTAGAACCATGTCAGGTGGATGCAGGAGTATCCCAACATATGCCCAAAGAGATCGAAAGACTTTTTTACATACGACCTGCATTTACTCCTTGAGCGTTATTCTCCTCCAAAGTTCTACGGATTCTCTTGAACAGCTTCTCATATGCTGCATCTTGACGAGTGCCAAATTTGCACATATCTCGGTGATTTGCATCCACCGGAATCTGATCTTCCCCAAATACTTCTAACAGTGCAGACTTCTTGTCAACAATCTGAGAGTCAATTGGTCGTCAGCCTTCAAAATGTAATGCTGCATCAGGGTTTATATCTGGACAACTGACCAAGCTGTTAGGTATACCCATTGGCTTCAACTCGAAGAAGCTGACAATACTATACTGGGGGATTTGGTGCCTGAAGTCGGAAGTGAGTTGCACAAGCTCATCACTATTACTTTTCAAAGCTCGGACCAATTTAGAAGATGGTTTGTGCATGATAGTTGTGGCTATTTTGGCAAGTACTCCTCCGTAGTCTGCTATTTCGCTTCCTCTATGTGGAGTTCCGAAGAAAGTGATTCCAATGGTCTGTTGGCAGATGGATTTGTACCGGTGTTCGATTCGTGCGAGAAGGAGCGCCTTAATCACCACTATCAGCTTCCAAGCTCCGATGCCCTTCCGGAAGCAACAGCTAACCTGCTTTACAATTATTCCTCCAAGCGAATGAGCTATGAATATGATCGGCCTCCGCGCTTCCTACTTGCCCCTATCAGCATGGTCAAGGGCACAGATGCCCACTGCCTACTTCTTCCTCCATTCGTTTATCAACAAGATCGCTGAGCAGATTTTTGGCATGGTCCCTTATATCTGCAGTTGTGTTCCCGAATGCCCAATCTGCGTTGTATCCGAAAGTCAAGACACGAGAATCTTTGACATCAAGCGGAAGGAACTCTTGAAGCCAGGAGGCGTTAGGGTTTGGGCCAGCCCAAGTTTCTGTCGAATCTCCTCTAAGACCATGAACGGCAACGATACTGGATGGTTGTGTAAGTTAGATGAGATCGTGTAGAAAATTCTACCGATGAGGAACCTGAGGACATACTCAAGATGCAATTCCACTTGCTGGTCTGATTCGAACGTTGGGTAAAGAACGGTGAGAACCATGGCGACTGCTTCGGTTTGGTTTCCTGGGCTTGACTACGGATACATAACACGAGCAGCTTCTGAGTAAAAACAAACGACTAATGATTTGATCGAAGTGCAGGTCGTAGCAAAATATGCTCAGCCTAGAGGGCGCTTCGAACAGAATCGATCACTGCAGCCTGCAGCCTTATTATTGGTCAGAACAAGCCACATCCTACGCGCCCTATGCAGGTCAATCCTAATAAAAATCATCCCATCTTAGTACTTCTGCGGTCATACCGTCCAATACCCTAATCGCTTCAAGATATTCGAAACGTCTCGGCTGACATGATCTCAAGATGTTGCTGATGTTGGCGATTCGCTCGACCTTCATCAGCTATTCTTTAAGCCGTCCTCGGGTCAAAGCGTTTTTGATGTCAGCTTGGCTACGCTTGTCGATTCTGCACGAGCTATCCAATGAAACAGACGAGGGCTGAAGGTCGCAAAGGATGGCAAATCTATTAATGACCCGGTGCAAGAAGACCAGATAACAAGGCGAAAGATGGCTATCCTGGAACCTGTCAAGACACGACAGCGTTCCAGGTGTTTGTTTGTGTTAGCTGTCGCAAGTTGCTCTATTCAGCTTGCTGTACTAGCAGTGCGATGTGTATGTTTGGCATCATATGAGTTTGCAAAAATTCGATGTTGTAATCTTGAAAAGCGGTCTATCCAGAGCCATTGCCATTCATTAAACCTTGGAGGTGAAAATCTGTTGGTAAGATTCGATGTGCGCTTGAATAGACGTACGTTTGCGAACCTTGGGTGAAGCAAAGTCATGTTCGCTTGACATCGACACTTTGTGATTGTTCAACGCTGCTAGATTGTCAGAAAACGATGCAAGGAAGTTGGGACATCGAGTCTTGAGATCGCAGTTCTAGCTTCTATTTCCTTCAAGATTCAACCTCTATTCGTGTTGTATCAACGCCTTCATATTGTATGATTTGAGATAATGGTTTATTGCCACGATAGCATCGTGACAGAGCGTCTGCTGCTTGTCATCTCTACGTGCTTGGAAAACATCTCGCTCCATATGTTGGGTTTGGCCACTGAGACTCCCGCAAGTTATGTACGCCTGAGACTGACATACTCATTCGAAATTGTTCATTACAGGGTTTACAAGCACAGTCTCCGAGCTGTTACTATTACAGTTGTGCGCAAGACTAGGGTTGCTACATTGCTTGCATTTGAGTATTCTTGTTGTCATTAATCTGATATGCTGCGCAACGAGCTTACGATTCGAACACATTGATAAAGTAATAGCCTCCTCTCTCGATTCTGCGCCAAGCTTTCTAGAACTCGCCGATAAATCTTGCGATCACGGCCGCGATTTTGTCCGGCATCTCTAGGATGACCATATGGTTCGCCTTAAAGGTTGCCGTAAGCCTAGTTCCTGCCGTCTCGGTAAATATTCGCTGTACAGTAGGGAATAGTCATACCGTCTTCGCACTGCAAGTAGGCGCATCGATACCTATATACCGGATCATCAAAGGCAGCGTACTGAACCTTTGATGCAAAGGCCCGACTAGGTTGCCGCCGCCACAGTTTCGTGTACTCGGCTGCCTGTTCCTCGGAGAACCCGTTGAAGTGAGTCTCGCTTGGTGTGGTAAGGTTGAGATTCATTGCTTCTTTCTATCAAGTATTCGCTTGGTTGTTAATCGTTGCTTCCGGAGCTTGTGATACTCATATAGAGATTACTGGCAGACATATATCCTCGAAAACATGTGGTACTGCATCCCAAGGACCCCCAATTCCATCTAGAGGCGAAACATCCACCGGAATGATCAATGCCACTATGAATACCAGCCCCAATATGCCTCCTCTCTTGCCTTCTTTCGCCCGTTCCGTTTTACATAGACCTTGCACAACAGAGCCCCCTACCACTCCCCCGTACGAATGCATGGCGATGATAACGTCTTTCCTTCATCTAGTAGCAGGGCCAGCAGCGTAAAGCGGACGTAGTCGACATTGGTACTTAGGTCGACGGACTTGGGCGTCGGATTACTGACAGTAGGGAGCGGCCTTGTGACGGTGGGATAAGAGCGAGTATTGAGTACAGCTATGAAAGAAGCAAGGCAAGATCCATCGTACAAACCGCCATGATAGAGCACAATGGTGGAATCAGACATGGCCATCAAAAGCTTGACCTAAACTATAGAAAGACTAATTGGGAAGAACGAAGAGATTGAGTAGAGTATAATAACCGTGGGATCTTATACTTGGAAGTTGGAATAAAAATCATGCTGGAAGTAAATGACTATCAATGGGCAAGACGTGTAATGGAATCTTGAATTGGATTTATCATGCATGCTTAACGACTCCAATACGGAGACATGGGAGGCCTGCATACAAGATAGCCAACGATACGCCGAGACCTGGATAATAAACACCTTCAGTATAGGTGGGTTGCAACAAGGAAGAAGTCACAGGATTGGCCCAATAGAGAGCAACTAGAATGCATAGACCGACACAGCTTGGATCTTCTTTAGTATTACATGTATCTTGAAACCACAAATCTTGAGCTTTTAAGGAGCATCAAACGTCGTTCAAGACTCCATCGCCTCATACTTCTATATACTCGAGGAAGACTCGGACACTCTGCTTGAGATGAAATGCGAGCGCTTTGCCTGAAGTATGCACCAATAATGCCACCCATTCTAACCTCCTACAGTAAGGTCGGGTCAGAAAGTGTCAGCAACGGCAGTTCCCGAGCGCGGAGAAAGGCTTTTCCGCCCTATTCTATGCACAAACTCTGCTGTATCACACAACGCCAACGAAAGACAAAATTCTTTCACCCAAATCGATAAAAGCTACGTTTGTCAAACAACCTTTCTCCAACTTTCCTCGACAGGAGTGTCTCTATCCGTTCTGCTATTCACATCTGCTCTCCCATCTAAATCACCAAGATATTGCGTCATCTCAAACAACCTTCACATTATTTTTTCAAGCCCCACTAAGAATTCTGGTGGACGATTGTCATACCTATCCACAACCTCCAGTCACTCAACATCCCTTCAAACTGTTTACCAAAAATCTTTGAGTGCAATTAGCACTGTCGCGCGTATGCGTGTTGCTCCAACAGTCTATACTTCTCAGGTACGCAAGACAGTGCCCTCTGCTTGAATCTTGACTGGGTTGAGCATGTAAGAAAATTGACTGACTTTGGGAATTTTAGGATTATCTTTCTGGTATGATTGTTCGTCTTCCCACTCATGAAACTCCAGCTCACAATCTATGATTACAGACCAGTTGTGGAAAGCGGCCCTCTACTGAAGATAAGAGCTAAAAACCAGAACTTCTCACCATGTTATCCCATCTATGCAAACAAGCTTCATTGAAGTCGTTGCGTGCTCTAAATCAGCCATTGAGAGCTGGTGTACAAGCCCGGTATTTGGCTACTGTCGAAGTCAATACTCCCCGTCAGATGCCAGTCTCTAAGCCAAGGGCAACCCCAGTCTCGCATGATAGGGCCACCTTCACAATCAGAGTACGTTTGGTCGTTCGGGAAATGTCTGCACCAGTGAGTGCAGAAAATCGTGGTACAACAATTGGCGAATAGTTGTCTCGGCAAAGCCGGTTATTGTCCACGACTTCCTGCACCCACTGGTGCTGTAGGAGAAATGCTGACCATGAGACAGAACGGACCGGTCTTCAACGGCACATCCTTTGGCGCCAAATCAAACATCTCTGGTGAGGCAGTTTTCACCACATCTCTTGTGGGTTACCCAGAATCCATGACCGACCCCTCCTACCGTGGCCAAATTTTAGTGTTTACCCAGCCTCTAATCGGCAACTACGGAGTCCCATCAGCCGCTCGAGACGAGAATGGTCTACTCCGTCATTTTGAATCCCCCAACATCCAAGCCTCCGGTGTGGTCGTTGCAGATGTTGCAGAAAAGTACAGCCATTGGACGGCTGTCGAAAGCCTGAGCGAATGGTGTGCTCGAGAGGGCGTACCTGCCATCTCAGGCGTCGATACTCGTGCCATTGTGACACACCTTCGGGAGCAAGGATCATCGCTCGCTCGCATCACCATTGGTGAAGAGTACGACGCCGATCAAGACGAAGCATTTGTAGACCCCGAGCAAATCAACCTCGTCCGCAAAGTCAGCACCAAAGCGCCTTTCCACGTCAGTTCCGGCAACGGTGATCTACACGTCCTACTGGTAGACTGCGGCTGCAAAGAGAATATCCTGCGCAGCTTAGTCGGTCGAGGCGCCAGCGTCACTGCTTTCCCTTACGACTACCCCATCCATAAAGTGGCGCACCACTTCGATGGAGTTTTTATCTCTAATGGCCCGGGAGATCCAACTCATTGCCAAGATAGCGTCTACCATCTCCGCAAGCTGATGGATTCTTCACAAATCCCCGTCATGGGTATTTGTCTTGGCCATCAACTGCTGGCTCTGGCAGCAGGTGCCAGTACCATCAAACTCAAGTACGGGAACCGTGCCCATAATATCCCGGCTTTGGATTTGACAACGGGACGATGCCATATCACAAGTCAGAATCATGGATACGCCGTTGATGCTACGACACTACCCAGTGATTGGAAGGAGTACTTTGTCAATCTCAACGACTCTAGCAACGAAGGTACGCCCCCTTTCCCATCCCACCCCCACCCCAGCTAAACTAACCCCAACTCCCAACAGGCATAATCCATAAATCGCGCCCCATCTTCGGCACCCAATTCCACCCCGAAGCCCGCGGCGGCCCCCTCGATAGCTCCTACCTCTTCGACTCGTACCTCGACAGCGTGACGAAATATAAAAGAAGTCAGACGGGGTTAGGGCTGGCGAAGGAAGGGAGGCCTAGTCCGTTGTTGGTGGATTTGTTGGCCAAGGAGAGGGTTGGGGTTGTGCCGGATGGGGTGCTTGCGAGGGCGGCGTGAGCGTTTGGGGTTTAGGGAAGGAGATAAGGTTGATATGGTGTGATGGATGTTTGGTTGGGCAAGGTTATGAAGTGGTGGTGTATATTGGTTTGGCATTTCAGACATCTATAAGATTGAATGACGATTACGACATGTCGAAATCTCAACATTTCATCCATACCACTCATCCCCCTAATTCCTCCTCCAACGTTCCTACCATTCACTTGTTATCCTTCTCACGAACTTCATCATTACCCTCACGATGAACATTTAAAAAAATTCCAACCCGTACAAAAAACCCCCAAGAATTCCATCAAGCCATCAAGCCATCACAATCTACACCGTATATACCATCTACCATACTCCATCTCATCTCATCCAATTTCATCCCATCCCATCCCATCCCATCCCATCCCACATCAAGCACCCGCCCTCCCTTCTAACATTTCCAACTTTCCAACCTCCCCCCTTTCTCCAACAAACAAAACATCCCTTTCATTCTCTCCACCACCGACTTCTCTACCGTATTCGTATTCGTATTCGTATCTGTGTTCTTTTTTTGTACTATTCACATCCCCTTCATCTCTCCCCTTCTTTGACACATGTCTCGAATTGTAACTTTTCTTCTTGATGGAATCGCATCTTCCTTTTTCCTTTTTTTCTTCTTTTTTTTCTTTTTTCGTCACTTTCTACGAAGAGATGGGATAAATCGACGGGATGTGAGAATGTTTTGGTTTAGTCTCCTCTGAGATTTTAGGGGATGGGCTGGGGGGGTGGAGGGGGGAGTGTGTGGAGGTTTGAGGTTTTGGGGTTTAAGAGATGGAAGTAAAAGAAAAGGACGATAGATAATAAAGATGGGAGAATTATAGGATTTTTACAAAAAGTTTCGGGAGGACGGGTGTGAGGTGTGAGGTGTGAGAAGAAGAGGGAATGGAAGACGAGAAGAAGAACTGGCCCTAACCTGTTCGGGGAGAAGTTCAAGCGATTTGCTATTCAGGAAAGCGACAAGTTTGGCCATCCGATGGAACACCTTGTCTCCCCCACCAGTCAGCCTAGGGATCGGCTCGGGATAAAGTTGCACTGGCCAACTAGGAACACAATTTCAGATCTTGCTTTTGGAACTACTGCTGGTTCAGATAGTCCTCTTACGCGTTTACTGATGGCAAAAGGCGCCCCGATTGAGGGTGTCATTTGGCTGGATACATACGCGCGCCGAGAGGACAACCTTGAAGAGAAGCTCAGAAAGAAGGGCCACGTTCCCATGAACTACTGGCCACCCGAGCAAAAAGCCATGCATGAAGAGTTTTCCGACTGGGTCTTCGAGAGCAGCGAAGCAAAAGTTTGGGTGATTTGTGGTTCACAGAATAGGGATAGATACAAGACTATTAAGCGTGGGTGTCTGATCGGTTTCCGAATATATTTGGACCAAGTGGATGTCCCTGTCAGTATAGAACTTGACGACCATGGCAGCAGCGTTCGAAGAATTATCGTGTACAGCTATCATCCTGAATGTCTGGTCAGGCAAAATGCTTTCGCTGTGGGCCTCATGCTCGACTCAGCCTGGAATGTGGCAGGTGCATTGACGGGCTTTGATTTTGAGCCGGTTTACTTTCGACAGTTCCGTAGAAACCCGAGGCCGACAGCCCTGTCTGAGACGATTCGAGATTGCTATGCTGAATCAACTGGTGAAGAACCTCGCCCTTTTAAACTCCTTTCCAACGCAGTCCACCGATGGCTTCAAGGTCAGAATTTAGACAGCGAAGAATCTCTGAACAAACTAAGAACCTCTCCTGGTGAAAGCATTTGTAGCATTATACTCCGGCAAATGTCCCGACTTGGAAGAGCAGCACAAGATACACCAGAGGCGCAAATGCGACGACACGAGGATGCCCTCCTTCGCGATTTACACAGAAGTCCTACCGTTACAAGAGGTGAGACTCTGCAGGTGGAGGTTTGGTGTCAAGATTGTAGATCAGATAATACCAAACACACGGACCTTACTTGCAGGTATGAGGTTGCGACTAGCAAATACGTCGCATGGCCTCATGTTTGTAAGAAATGTTGCTTTGTCAAAGGCAAGAAATACCCTCAGAAGCACTTCGTGCCGGTCGATCCTCAAATACCCTTCGTGCTGTATCATACCATGACAGATCGGGATCGCAAAATTCGGCGGAAGGAGGCAAAAGGAAAAGGGGCACACGGGAATAAGGCAAAGGGGAGAGGGGCAAGGGGGAAGAAAGTCAAAGGGGAAAGATGCAAAGAACCTTACAAAGACAGAAGCTCTGCATGTTCGCCTTCGTCTTAGTCCCATAAGATAGCAGTGATACCTTGGGATTTAGAAGCTCCCTCAGATTAGGAGAGTTGATGAAATGACTTAAGCTCAGAATCAACATGCAGTTCCTATTCTCTATTTGTTCTCAAGTCCCATCCGAGTCCAGCCGGTTCAATAGCTGTTCAATCGCGTCTACCATCCTATTTAGCCTTCAAACGTGGTTGACCAGGTCGATGATTTGATATCTAAAAAGGGACGAGTGCACAAACAGAGGAGGAGTCAAATTTTTAAACTAGCGATGGAGACTCAGGCAGATAACAGGGACAAACCCGTCTTAGGATAGTAGCAGCAGGAATTCATAGGATTGTCTCTGATACGAGATGCCCTGATGGACCTCGGGAGCGAAACATTACCTTTGGAACATAGATGTTGAGGATCGGCGGGGAAGTTCATACCCAGTGTCCCTCCAGATACGCGCAATTTCTTTGCCAAAGGTGTTGGTTCCTCGGTATGGCAACCGCGAATGTTCAAAGGCAGGTTGAACAGTCCGTCCGGCAACGCGTTTCAAAGAGTTGGACGTCCAACCGGATAGGAACATCCTACCGGGCAGAGAGGCCCCAAAAACCTGGCTAAAAGCCCACTCCAAAGTTTTTAATTTCTAGGGATCTCTTCGAGCCATTTGGTAGGGTTGTCCGGCAGGATGTCCTGTCTGGTTTGGACGTCCAACTCTTCGATGATTTAAAGGAACCTAAAAGGCAAAGGAGGATGAATGGCATCAGGCTATGGGAACTAGACAAAAGCCTGCTCCTTTTCTCCTTTTAATTTCTTTCTTGGTTCGTCTGAGGGAGGGGACAGGTGGAGTGGGCGCTCGGCGCTGGAGAAGAGAGAGGTGGACGCAATGGGCGTAAGGAGAGATTTCTGATGAATGCATTAATTCGTCAACGGAAACTTGGGCGTTGAATTGCCACCTGAAAAAAAACTAACTACGGTGTTTCGTATTTGGAATTGTTTTGATAACTTGTATACGTAAATCATAATATATATATTAAAATGACTGTCTTTTCCATAAATTTCCGGGATGGTTTTCCGCTTGTCAATCTGGCCAGCCGCGGGAGACCGGGGGTAAGCTCAACTCCGTTTCTGTGCGAAGAGCTCAAGTGCTAATTCAAAATCACAGTTCGATTCCCCGTCCCGGAGATTGATCTCCTCTTCTTGTTGTACTTTTTTTTCTTTCTTTTTTCTTTCTCTTTCCTTTCAGCAATCTTAATTTCATTTTACTTGCATGTGTTTCGCCTACACGAGTCGTCTTCCACCGAGCTGAGAAGTCGAGTATTGCGATTCCGATCATCCCATCGCGTGCAAAACGGAAAATAAACTTCAGGCTTTCAAGATCGACCACAGACTTCACTGTCCGGTGAAGAATTCCTGCAAATCCTTTCCAAGGTGAAGAAGGCTAACGCGCCCCTCTGAAGAGGGGACTCTAACGCTCGCTTAAGGGTCCAGATCAGTCCCTGGCTCCCGGGCAGTCCCCCTTCAGCGATGATATGCTGAAGATTGGATGGAGCGGACCATCGGGACAGCATCTGAGTGCTGTCGAGATTCCTGGGATTTTCAGAACCCCAACTTACTGGGTAACGACATAGCAGTATAAAACCTGGTGCGGCGATTACTATATATATATTATATACACCCCGAACTTAGGATTGGAAATTGCCGTTTCGGTTCGGGAAAGGGAGCAAGGCCGCTTTAGAGGGAGCATCGAGGGAGCACGGGGGAGCCATCGAGGGAGCACGATTCTCTGTCAAAGACGAACCTGATGAGCCGAAGAGCTTCGTCAGAAAGTGAAGGTGTTTAAAAGCTTGTCTCTGAAAGTATTTGACAGAATAATTGATGTTTTCAATCTTCAACTCTCTTCAATGATTGATCAGATGCTGACATATGAAACAGTTGATGCAAGACTTTCCGATCTCGCTTCATGATGCAGATATTATGAGACGAGAATTCCTAGCGGAGAGGGCCGAGTTGTAAGTCCTCTTCGTCGGATCGTGGGTGGGGTAAACCAGACTGACATGTATTTCGAAGCACACGCAAACATACGGAAGCAATGATGCAGCAAAAGTTCAATTTGATGACTGAGGCACGAAGACACGAGGAAGAGATGGGCTACCATTAGTACCTGTGATGCTTGTAAACGGGAACGAAAGGCGGAAAAGACCCCAGCTTGGTCTGGGGGAGGAGCGCTGTTTTGTGATAGTGTCGATAAGAGATCCATACGACCAGAGAAGAGGTACAGTCACGATATCAATGAATAAGATTCCCTGAAACGACCACAGAAGAGAAAATGATATTGGTAATAGTTGAGTGATAAAAAAATAACAACGTATACGCTAATCGAAACCATCATCAGATATTTTCTCCACATCTGAACTCTATAACCATAAATACCATTTGATAAAAACAACTTTTGTTATACAACGTGGCTGATAACTAAAACATCAACTGAGAAAAAAAAACACCGTACTAGTCTGTATCGAAAACCACAATCAAATCCAACCTAAGCGTCCTCTCATTTCCAACAACCATCTAAAGCGCGAAACGGAGCGGAAGGGGAGCACGACGAGGGAATACGAAAGAGCAGGACAACATTAGCGCGCAAAGTAAGGCGACGCCGCCTTGGTTGACGAAGGAGTACCACCCCTTCCTTTAAAGCCGAGGGCTTCGCGACCAGCCCGAGGAGGGAAGGGTAACGGGCACTTTCCCCAGTTAACCAAGGCTCTGAAGTTGAACACCTTGACATTGCCAGATTTCAGTTTACTGACACGCCTAGTAAACTCGTAGGTATACACACTTGGGAAAACAGTTCGGGTAAGGCCTACTAGTAGAGCTGAGAAGAAAGCACAGGGACAGCTTGACTATCTGATAGGCTCTCTCTCTCTCTCTCTCCCTCCCGATCTCTCTTGAGCAATATCAGTAAATCTCTATTGAAGGGTAAATCGCGAACGATGTAGAAGGGAGATGCGAGGTAGAAAGGGGCCGATTCAGGGCGAGGACGATATAGGTAGACATACAGGGTGCTAATCTTAAGGTGACGAACGAGGTTCGGTAGACGTTGATTCTCGGGTATCAAGAGATGAAATCTCTGGGCTCATGACTCCGGCAAGGTTTCCGACTGGCATGCCATGTTCGAATACTTCAGTGCTAATAATTCCTCAACCTGTGCTTGAAGAACAACAACGACAACAACGACCGCCGAGCTCCAGAATGTCCACTACGAGCCAATACGGCTCAGACACGCCCGTCTCTTCAAGTATAGCACAATTTTCCCCAAAACAATCAGACGCTAAACCTTGAAGCCGTCTTCCTCGGCGCCTCTAATTCTTCTCTCTCTCTCTCTCTCTCTCTCTCTGACGAGATGGGACCCGAAATCCATCAAGTTCTTATTCCTAATGCGGAAGAAACGCCCCTCAGGACGCTCTGTGTTGTGAAAATGTCTGGGAGTTTGACTTGATCGTTTCGGCGAATGATGATCGTGTGAAAAGGAAATGTCGACTTACGAGAGAATGTCCGATGAGCGAGAGCCATGTTGTGAGTCGACAAGAGATTCTTCAGCTTGAATGTAGCCGTCGGTGGAGAAGGGACGGTTTGAAAACGAAGCGCGGCGCGTTTGAAGAACGATCGAATGATTTTGAGCGCAGTGCCGGCAGAAGATGCAAGGTGGAAAGGAATGAGGGAGGGTGGAGTGATGCGATGGAGGCATGGCGATTCGCCGGGAAACTTTGTATCCCAGGAGGGTAGAGAAGCTCGGAAGGCATTTTCTATAATCTCGAGCTTTCGTTAGGGTCTGGGGCCCTGTGTTAGGCCTTGGGGACGCCGACACGATGGATAATTCCCTCCGTCAACCGTCCATGTTACTTTTGCTGCTCTGATGGAGCTCTTTTTGAAATATCGAATGGGAAACTACTTTTTATTACATATCGCCCCCGCCTACTGACTAGATACACCATACCGGAAAAAAGGCAAAGTTTCCTTCGAGGAGGGTGATTAAAGGTACCTGAATTTTGGATAGCCGTCCCCAAAATGCAGGTACATTTGGGTGCTACGACAGTCATTGCATTCTGGTTACATTCAAACTGTATTATACAGACTGCCTGACATATTCTGTATCTCTCCTGCCTTCGAATAATCCCGCCACTTCTGGCCACTATACTACTCCGGCTAATCTTTAGGGTGTAGGACTGCCTCAGGGTGAGGAGATTCTGTGGCAGTCGAGGCCGTTGGGATAGCCGTGGAGCTGCTTCAGGAATGAAGCAGAGCTTCCTAGCACCTCTTGTAGAAGCAGTCGTTGTGTCAAAGCCCTGCAGATCATCGGTTTGAGCGACTATCCAGCTGAACCAAGGCGTCCTGAAGCAGCTTGGTGATTACGCAATGTCTCTATGGTTCGACTCTGATTATTCTTCTCGGCAGCTGTGAGTGCAGACGTGCCCGAGCGATCCAAATAGTTGGAGTCGGCACCGTGGTCTAGCAGGAACTTAACAATTTCCTCGTGACCGGCTGTAGCCGCTGATATCAACGGAGAAGTCATCATCTGGTTCAACGATTTCGATTCCAAGTCGTCGGCTTTGACCCCGTTGGAGATGAGATAGCGTACGATATCAAGCCGGTCTTCGCTAGCCGCCGCACGAAGCGCACCGGATCCAATAACACAAGCGCCTCGATCGATGAGAAAGCGTATCCGTCGCAACGACGTTTCTGAGATCCTCCGTTAGGCGTGCAGCAGGCAAAGTCCCGGTAGAAATGTGCGTGTTTCCTTACCATCCTCGACTGCGGCCAGGACCGCAGCTCTGACCGGGCTGTGGTCGGGGAATCCGCTGTTGATGTCAGCACCATGAGCGAGCATGTAGTTGACGTAGTCGAAATTGTCATTGCGCATTGCAATCCCAATCTGCGAGACGCCAGGCTGGCCGCCGTGGGGGCTTTTCGGTGCAATCGTATTGAAACAGTCTGGCTCTCTTGCGCAAAAAGCTTCTGCCAGTGGGATGGAGCCGATGCGTGCGGCCGCATGTAACGACTTCCAGGGGATCCTTACCCCAAGATGTTGCAGAAAAGTATCCCAGAGGTATACGAAAACAGTGATCTGTTCAGCTTGTGTTGCGGTGTCTGCGAGGTTGGTAACTTTGGACGGGCAAGGGACGTCTCGGCATGGCTCGCCCGCGTGATTACAATATTGGATCTGTTCTCCTCTAGGCAGCGAGTAAATGGTTTCTCCAAGGAAACCTTGAAGTTCCTTAAGGTTGCCATTTGAGCAGAACGAAAGGAGCTCAGCATGCGACGGTGGCATCATTGAGGTCAGCTTGTGCTAAGGAAGGTGGTAGAGGCCGGAAGGACTTGGTGAAGTTGGGGGCGCAAAAACCCAGCGCACACCGCGGAGCGCACAAACCATATTCCGTAAACGGGGAGCTAACCATCTTGGGTTAGTAGACTGCACCCAATATAGATTAAAATCAACTTTCTCATCGCTCATTCAACGCTTCGTTCATCACCATCCGATCTTTCTACAGCCAACAACACACCTACCAAATCATCTCTACTTATCTAATCACTTATCTTTACTTCATCATGGTCATCATGGCCGTCACCGTCATCATGCTTATCACTTGATAATCTTAACCCCGCCTAAATCCTAACCTCGTATTCTACTCATTCTCCAAAAAGCAATTGACCGGATACGCTCCTACCTGCTCTTCTACCTCTCCCCCTACCTCTCATTCTACCTCTCATCCTACCTCTCACTCTACCTCAGTCCCCCTCCTGCCTCTCTCAGCCTCATTACCGCTCCCTAAGCTAGCTTCGGAAACCTACCCAGCTTCGAAGATATTAGCTCCGTTACATGAATCAGCGGTTTAAATCCAGCTTTGATCTCGTTTAAATCATTTTTGCAGCTTTTAAAAGCAAAACCAGAAGGTTTAATGACATGAAATATTATAATCATTTAGTGATTTAGAGCAAGCGACGCACGTGATTATCACTGCGCCAACATCATTAAACCTTTCTACTTTAACATTGCTGAATAGAACTGAGATAGTATTTCAAATCCAGTTCTACCTTAATTACTACGTGAACTAGTTCTATGTACACTCTCATTGAATTACACTCTACTGCAGGATATCAAAGGCGTGCAACCCCATATGTGTTCAAGTTTATAAATTGAAGTAATTACACTCAATGTTACAGGGTTACTCCGTACTGCAGCGGGTTGGAAATTGCATAAGCGGGCTTAGATACTCCAAGCCCTCATACAATCTGCCCCTGTAAAGAAGCGTTGGATGAAGCTGTTAGAAGAACAGGACGTGATGAAACATGCTAGGAACCCTCGAGGAACCCACTTCTATCCGTCTGCCTTTTACCTTACTTTCGGCTTAGTTTTTAGTGTGTCAACCGAGCATAAGCGGGGACCCTGCACCTCGGGCTTACAGTTGGTGGGGGGTTGGAAAAGTTGAGCCAGGGTCGGAACTTTTTTTTTTTGATTCCGACCCCGGCTCTACTTTCTGCATATGCTAACCATGAGTTCAAAATTATTCCAACCCCGGCTCAGCTTTCTGCATATGCTAATCATAAGCTCAAGAATCGATATTATTTAGCTAAAGTAGCTAGAAGACAAACAGCTTGAGCGAAGTATTGAAGTCGAGCATATGCACAGCTTGAGCGAAACATCACATATATCATGAATCTACTTTGCAGCAAGACGAGCGAAGATTCTTCTACATATGCTTAGTATATGCAGCATTTTCTTCTTCATTCTCGTCGTTCTGCTCGTGATTTGCACTATTTCGTATCACTTTCCTCATCGTCTTCAATATTTGCATTGAGAGAATCTTGAGCGAGCTGAGTTTCTTCTTAGTATATGCGTGACATATGCGAAGTGTGACACTCATCTTCAAGTCATTTAGTCAACTCGTTATCTCATTCGCTTGATTTTCAGCGTCGATGCTTTCGTCGTTCATCGATATTTCTTTATGCTCAGTTGATGCTGCGCATATGCATCGACGAGGCTTTGATGATCAGATGTGTATTTTATTGTGGCCTCGCTTAATGCTCTTGGCATACCTTATGCTTCGCATAGGGTCCGAAGCTTTTCCAACCCGTCGCCAAGTCTTGAATGTGCAAGGCATATGTCAATTTTAAAGTTCAACCCGACGCCAAGAATTTTTTCCGACCCCGGCTCAACTTTTCCAACCCCCCGACCAGCTGTACCCCCCTGCACCTCTCACATACAAATTGGGCCCTACCCACCCACCGCCTCAGCCCCATCAGAATTACTATTATTGCTATCGCCGTCGCTGCGTGCTTTGAAGCTATTCAGATCACATGGCTCAGAGGTTTCAGTTGGTTTGTAGGTTCATCAAAATCCTTTACTCCCCTTCTCTCTCTTCTGACACTAGAATACTGTATATAGACTGCCTCCGCAACTTCTCTACCTCTCATCGACGCTCTGAAGTCAACGATGTCGTCGATCATGAGCAACGTCGAAGCGATACGATCGATGAGAAGAACGTGGATTTGATCTATGACTATGGCCTCGAGGCTTCGTTTTCTGGGCGGATTAGGCAGACGCTGAGACAGACAACGCTGTCGTCCGAATGCAAGATCTACCTGATCGCGAGACGTCTTCGAAATTGCGTTGATCAAGAAGCTTTCGATTGTTATCTTCAGCTTTCTTCTCTGCATCTTTGACTATATAATGCACTGTGTTCGGCATGAGAACTAAAGATTTTCCTATAGAAAGTAAAGAGTTTCCCGAGATCTCGCTCAGGACCGTTGCTGCAGATCTAGAATAATTGCCGAAGGAATTTGCTGATGACCTGACTTACTGACTCGCAAGGCTTCCATTTTAGCAGTTCCCTTTGTTAATCCCTTCTTATGAGGCATGATAAAATTAATGGTATGTAGTTCTGTTGGGACTCGACCTAAAATTAGGCCGCTTCAGGTATGCTCGGTTGACGGTTGACACACTAAAATTTAACCCGAGAGAAGGAGAAGGCGAAGTAATCTACTCCGCATGTTTTAACCGTTATTCTTAGGCGTTCCAGGGGCAACCGACGTCTAAGCCCTCTAAGCATTTCCTTCTCACTTATTTCAGGACTGCTATCTTCTTCTTTCATAGCTCTACACTCTCTTCATTACTTAAGCATTTCTTCTTTCCTATATTTCGAGCTCTGCGAGCAACATCGACCACCATTCTTTCTTTTTACAAATAGCTATTCCATTATTCAGGCAGTATGAAATGTTCTTCTCCTTGAAAAATCTTCTCTTCAGCGCTGCGGCGTGCACCCTCCCTCTGTACACGGCCGCAAAAGCTTCCCCTGGTGCAGCGACCCTTCCCGGTGATTTTAAAGATATTCATCAATCTACTCGGCATCTCCAGCTCAGAACGGATGGAACCTCGACAAGCCCGAGTGATTTCGGTAAGTATCTTGAGCTTCCCAATCATCAATAATCTCGGGGGTGAACAATATTCTGACATCGTTGTCTGGTGTTATACAGGAGGTGAGGTCAGCTGGCAGTATATGTCTTCAAAATATGGGACCCAGTCTGGTTATGACAGAGAAGAAATATGGTATTTGAAAGACGCCATCAATCTTTATGTTAGGCGAATCGAAAAACAACGACGCACTGGTGTTTTTTGGGCAGGCGGGGCCACGACCGATGACGATTTCGCCGATGTCGATCAATTCATCGAAATAGATTTAATGGATCAAGCAGTGGTGGCGAGCACGGTATTTCTAAACTCGGATTTCATGTACATGGGCTTGCATGGTTTGGACGGTCGGTGGTGGAGGGCAATCAACCGCTTGTCCAAGGCTCTAGCTGCCGGTGCTAACAACGGCAGAGCTTACGTGTACATGAAAAATAACAACTGTCGAACGCTCTTCTCGCCTCCGTCCCAGAATCCACAAGATGTGGATCCGGCCCATGGTGGGCAGGCGACCAACGGTGAAATTTTCTATTACGCTGAATTGCCAATGCTCATGCGTAACCTGAACATACAGCAAATCATCACTTTCTCGAAGGTGAACTGGGAATTCGTCCAAAACGTTGAGTGGGACGTGAACAGGGTATGGCTATCCAGATAATTAGATTCATCACCTTTTAATTGTGGATCGAGCTAACGGGTACCTAGGACACGGACAAACCTCGAGACTTCCTCCCAGACATATCGATGGATGCAACACCCATAATACTTCCGGTGGAGGCAGGCCGGCCACCTTTGAAACGTCGTGACTCGGGGACTACCTTGCTTAGTGGTGCGGAATCTACCGCAATTTCGTACCAGCAAGGCAACTTTGACGTGGAGACTCTTTTTCCCCAACCTGACGGCCAACACCGTAACAACGTGCACTGCAACAAGTAATTCAACACTAATCACCACTACTGTTCCCGTCTGGTCCTGTACGTCTTGCCCTTCCAGCTACAATGCCATTCTCGTCAGTCCGAAATCTGTCTGGGGACCCGCAGGTATTCCATCTCCCCCTCCAGGCTATTCACCATTGAGTGTGGGCACCGATATGAAAGTCAGCCCTGTGACACTGCCCACGGCTACACACGTCCCTGGGGAGGTTTACAATTTTGTCAATTCCACAACTCAAGCAGGACCCTCCAGTACCAACTTTGTAACACATCCCACAGGCTCTGGGCTTGGCACTATTGGCAGTGGACCTGGCACTCGCGCGAGTTTGCCATTATTGGGCAATTCCACCTCAAAAACCGGAAGCCCCTCGGGACCAACTTTTCAATCTGGTTCAATCTCAAGTTCTGGTGCCACGACGACTGGGGCTTCATTTCCCACAGGTGGAGTAAATCCTACTGGAGCGGTCATTTCTACTGGCGGAACCATTTCCACTGGCGGGACGATTTCCACTGGGGAAATGATCTCCACTGGTGGGTTGATTTCTACGGGTGGAGGGATTTTAACAGGGCCAACTGGTGGAACGGGTTCCACTGAAGGTGGTACCTCCACAAGTGGAGCAGATTCTACGGGTGCAGGGACTTCCACTGGGCCAATAAGTGGGTCGGTTCCTATAACGGGTCCCTCTCACACAATGGCCGCCAACAATTCAAGTTCGGCTGACTTAGGTCCATCGCTTTTCACATCCACAATTGTAAAAACTGGACCGTCCGACACGTCAACTCATCTCGTAGCTGTCATCTCCGGTGGGCAAGTCACTTCTCCAATCCCCGCAACAATAACCGGAACCATAAATCCAAGCGGAACAGAAGCTAGCTCCAGTGCTAGTGCCCTGCAGAGCCAACTCGTCGTGGTTGTTCCCTTCATTCAGTCACTCATTGACAAACCTGGAAAAAATATGGCTGATGATGCTATCAACGCAATCAAGAAGGTGCAGCCACTGGCTGAGGTATGCATCGTTGACCGCCCTTACCTCATTGAGCTTCAACTGACTGGTGACCCAGGAATTGTTTGCTGCAATAGGACCTGGACCTCCAGGATCGCAAAAGCCGTGTACTGTCAGCACAAACTTAATCGCGGACCTATTTAATGCTGTTTCTTGCGTAATGGATAATCTGAACAAAGCCGTGACAGAAATCACAAATGGAATAGACCAAGGATTTACAAATATCAACGAGATTGAGTCGGCCTTGACAAACATTAAGAACCAGGAAAAACCACTCGACACTAACTCGAATCAATCAAACAAACCATCCGATTCAACCCAGAGGACTACTACCTCGACGTCTTCACAATCTTGCACGAAATCCTCTATTACAGAGGACCTCTACGTAGGATGCTTCACCACCTTAGCACCGGGTCGCACTGGGCAGGCTGCCAGTTCCTGTACGACCTCCACGAAAACAGTCTCTGGTTGTGACTTGACAGCAGTGACGACGACCACCTTCTCATCGTGCACGAGCCTGCAAACGGCCAGCGATTGTAGTGTGCTATGCCCTACAGTCAGTACCGCTTCAGGAGTCACTACCACTATATCCAGCCAAACCTGTAGTACGACGTGCTTCTTAACGTTCAGTGGATGTAGTGCCACAGGCTCTACCACAACCACTACCTCCACTACTGTTGCCGCGTGCGCGATGCGTTCCACAGACTCAGGTGCCGTATCAATCACAGTTCCCCAAGGTCCATTCGTTACCGCCTGGTGGGACTATGGCCTCTCATGCGCGGGATCATGTGGAAATTTCACGCAACCTTCAGCCTCAGTGAAGACGGCAACTTCTGCAGGAGTTCCAGGCTCAGCTTCAGTGATCCCTACTGGCGGTGTCTCTCCTACCGCCGACAACACGACACCTATTTCAACAAACCCCACCAACACCGCCTCTGGGTCCCAATCACCGGTCTCTGGCTCTCCTACTATTGGTGGCGGCGCTCCTAATTCCACGGAACCAGCGACAACAACTGTAGCGCCTTCGCCTTCAACCTCTGCCTCAACGCCTCCGCCTTCAACCTCTTCCTCAACGCCTCCGCCTTCAACCTCTGCCTCAACTGCGCCTGCTCCATCCTCGACCATTGTCCACTGTCAGCTATGGACCGAATGCCCTGCTTGCCCGAATGGTGGATCTAAAGCCTGCAGCAGTACTTCGGGGAAAATAACACCGAGTAACCCAGGGTATGTCACCATCCTTGACAAATGAGTATGAAGAACCATTCACTGACAGCGGCGCGTAGAACATGTGGTTGCTTCTAATCTATTCCGTAGACCCACTTATGCCGCGGATTATTTTACTTTCGATATAACCAGCTTGTTCCGAGTCACATGTTCTTTGCCGGAGATCCATCCAGTGGCTTCATAGAATTTTCGAGATAGCGGAAGATCTAGATCGTCTTCCCTGTTGGTGCAAATGAATCTTGATCAAAAAAAAACTACCATTCTACAAACCTAACTTGATACACCGATGTCGGGCCGCAGGCGCGTAGAACGCTCCTTATATCTCCTTGATCATTTGGGGATTCTGAGCTTATCCCAGTAGGAGGTGTGCTGGGCCTCTGCCAAGTATTTCGATAAATAAAAAAACGAGGTTTGTATATCTGAGACAAGGCCTGAGGGTATACATTAAAAGTGAGCACGACCTGGACACAGTCTTCCCACCGCCTCTTCCCTACAAAGTTTTTTTGAACTCTTCGAAGTCACCTACGGCATGCATTCACTAAGCACCTCCAATTCTCAATATTTCGTGCGAATGTTCAATGCTGCCTTCCTCCATCCAGTCTTGGAGCATGCTGCAACATGGGTACATGGAGCGACCGTAACTTTCTCGTATTGGGACGAGAATCAATGTTTCGAGGCCATCTGCAATCCATAGAAGCCACTGTTCTGACCAGTCCCTTTGGCCGTTCTTTTTCACGATTCTTACTATTCTTCTACCAAACGCCTGGAATGAATTTTCGGGGTTTTTTCCAGTTATTCTCTCCGGCCTGACTGGCGGCTATTGGCTGGGTAGATAGTGCACTCGGAGATCAGGGGTCGTAAATAGGGGGGCTACCCACCTGTTCCCGCCCTCCATATCATCGATTTTTCGGCCAGAAAGCGCTTTTTCCAA
>JAABUU010001130.1_pt1 | contig 47899 bp, 45 predicted proteins | sample 5559301 | NCBI WGS metagenome assembly JAABUU01 (sample SAMN10711884, study PRJNA513360) | rock metagenome | isolation source: Antarctica rocks | place: Antarctica: Victoria Land, Richard Nunatak white | reverse complement strand
CGCCTGACGGCGGGCAGAAGCGGTTCCAGATGCTGCCACTGCGTGTCCGTGAGGTCGGTCGAGTAAGCTTTGCGTTCGTTCACGAAGCCTTATTGCCAAAATACTGGCTTTTTATACACACTCTTACTATGCCCAACCGCAAGCCTATGGAACTTTGACCTTCGTCATATCAGCCATGTTTGCCGTGTTTGCGGCCATGGCGGCAGGGCGTTTACTTTCTCCCGTGTTGGCACGGCGCGGTTTGACCGATTCCCTGGTCTGGTACATTTTTGGCGTGTTTCTTGCCGTTGGCGCTGCCTCTTGGGTTATCATCGCGCATTTTGTTCATGACCGCGTGGTATAAACCGGGGCCGTTGTTGACATAGCCCCAACAGCCTGCGACCCAACAATGCGCCGCACCCGACGCCACCCGCCGCCGTTACCTATGCGTTGTTGGGCGTCTTGCTTGGCGGGTGTCGCAGGTGAAATCGGCCCCTGGGCCGCGCTACATAGCGTTGTGCGCGTCGGAAGCCTCCAAGGAGATACAATCTGGACATGAGTATTAAAGAAATTCAAACGGCAATTGTCGAACTCCCGCCTGGAGAGCTGGTGAGCCTCTTGGAGTGGATTGAGGAATTCCAGTCCGACGGATGGGACTGTCAAATCGCCCAGGACGTGGAGGCAGGCCGCTTCGACGCGCTCCGACAACGAGTGCGTGAGCAGCGGCAAGCCGGGCTATGCCGACCGCTGTGAACCACTTCACCACGCCTGATTTTTGGGAGCACTACAACGCGCTCCCGAAAGAAGTACGGGAGTTGGCGGACAAGAACTACGGCTTGCTGCGGTCTGATCCTTCGCATCCGTCCCTCCACTTCAAGCGGCTTAAGGATGATGTTTGGTCAGTGCGTGTAGGCCGTCCATACCGAGCTTTAGCCTTTGAGCATGAAGAGGGTTATGATTGGTTTTGGATTGGGCCGCACGCCGAATACGACCATCTTCTTTCACATCTATAACTTGATGGCTTCTACGGGCGTGGCCCAATAATGCGCCGCACCCGACGCCACCTGCGAGTTCTGCTCTGCGTTATCGGTCGGCTGTGCGGGTAGGTGTCGCGGCTGAACTTTGCCGTTGGGCCGCTGGGCATCATGCTGTGCTGAAAACACTGGCAGTAGAAAGGTCAGAGGCAGGCCCACATGATTACCGCAGGAAAACCGCGCAGGAAAATCGCGCTCACAACTGTTGCCGCTATTTTGACGCTCAGTGCTTGTTGGCATACCTTTGAGAGTATTTCCGCACTCATCGCAAATGGGCTGTTTGCTGCTAATCCTGGACCAGCCGCGATGTCTTCCAACGCGCACAACTTGGTCTCGGTTCTGCTCTACATTCCGGGTATGTGGGCAGTGGCGGCTCTTGCTTGGCTCGTGCGTGGAGAAGCAGTTGGGCGGCTCTCAGGACAAACAACCTTCCAACAGCCTGTAAACCAACCTCCAAATGCCTGGCCCCCGCCACCTTCACCGCCAGCCGGCTAACAATACACTGCGACCGACACCATCTGGCTGTACCGGATGCGTTTTGCGCGGAGATGCGGAGATAGGCAAATAGATTCAGCACGACCGGCAATCGACGGGCAGCGACTGCTTCTCGATCTGCAACGCTATCAGCCCCTTGACGCGCAGGACAGGGCGACGGCTGAGGCGATGGGGGAGTTCATCCGGGAACACGCGAGCTTCTGGGACCGGGTGCTGGAGACAGGACACGTCACTGCCTCGGCGTGGGTCATGGACCACAGCCGGAGGTACGTCCTGCTCACCCATCACGCCAAACTCGACAGGTGGCTGCAACTCGGCGGGCACATCGAGCGCGACCCCAGCGTGCTTCGGGCCGCCGCTCGTGAGGCGCAGGAGGAGTCGGGTCTCGAAAGCCTGGAGCCGGTCTCAGGCGAGATATTTGACGTTGACATCCATGTCATCCCCGCCAGCGCGCGGGAGCGGAAGCATCTGCACTACGACATACGCTACCTGTTCGGGGCGGACCGACACGAAGCGCTCCGCGTCAGTCAAGAGTCCAAGCAGCTAGCCTGGGTCGGTGTCGATGCGTTGCAGAGCTTCACGCGCGACGCCTCGGTGCTAAGAATGCTCAAGAAGGCGCTCCTGAGAGGCCCCTAGGGGCGGGTTAGGAGGGCACGTCCTGCTTGGGTTCTTGTCCCCTTGGCAGTGCGTCCAGGGCCGCCTCCATGTGGGGGCGGACGTGCCAGAAGTCGCGGAAGGCGGCGTACTCGGCGGAGGGCGGCTTGGGCGTCGCCGGACCGACCCGGCGGACGGCGCGGAGGAGCAGGTTCTTGGCAGTGTGTTCCAGGGCGATGAACTCCAAAATCTGGACGGAGTAGCCGGCGCTTTCCAGCAGGCTCGCGCGGATGCTGTCGGTGACGAGGGCCGTCAGGCGCTCTTTGAGGATGCCGTGCTTCAGCAGCGGGCGCATGACGTCCCCCGCGAGCTGGCCGAACAGCTCGTGCTGGCAGCAGGGGACGGAGAGGATAACGCGCGCGTTCCAGCCGATGGCCTTCACCAGGGCGTCGTCGGTGGCCGTGTCGCAGGCGTGGAGTGTCACCACCATGTCCACCGCTGGGTCTTCGCCTTCGGCCTGGTAGCCCTGGATGTCGCCCAGGGCGAAGGTCAAGCCTGTGTAATCTAAATCTTGGGCGACCTGGGCGCAGAAGGCGACCACGTCGGGTTTGAGGTCCAGGCCGACCAAGCGCACCTGCCGCTGCTTCAGGGCCGTGAAGTAGTAGTACAGGGCGAACGTCAGATAAGCCTTGCCGCAGCCGAAGTCGATGACGTGCAGCGGCCCGTCTTTGGGCAGGCCGCCGGCCACGTCGTCTACCATCTCCAGGAACCGATTGATCTGCTTGAACTTGTCGCGCCGAGCGGCGACGACTCTGCCCTCTCCCGTCATCACCCCCAGCCGGACCAGAAAATCTATCGGGGCACCTTCGGCCAGGAGATAATTCTTCTGCCGGTCGTGCGCCTCCGTTGCGGCGGCTTTTCCCCCCGCCAGCGCGGACGGGTTGGGCGTGTGAACCGCCGCCTTCCCTGCCCGGCCCACGGACACGTGGAAGTCGCCCGTGGTCGCCTGGAAGTGGCCCTGGCGGAACGTCTCGGCCAGCAGCGTTCGGATCAGCGCCCCGGCTTCGGACGGGTTTAAGTTCTTGTGCTGCACCTTCTGCGCGTACTGGTACTCGAACTGGTACACGCGCCTCTTGCGGAGCGTGACGGGCCGCACCGTCACCCGGCGTAGCCCGTCCTCCTGCCGCGCGCGCGCCTCGCTCAGCGTCGCCCCCGTCAGGCTCCCCTTGCCCAGCGCTTGGTCTAAAAGCGGTTCGATTTCTGACATAATTGACATAATGATTAGTATGACACCAGGCACGGTTTATCTGATCGGCGCGGGGCCGGGCGACCCGAAACTCATCACGGTCGGCGGGGCGGACGCCCTGCACGGGGCGGACGTGGTCGTGTACGACCGGCTGGCCCATCCCAAGCTGCTGGACTACGCGCGGGCGGACGCCGAGCGCGTCTACGTCGGCAAGCAAGCCGACAAGCACGCCATGAAGCAGGACGACATCAACGCCCTGCTGGCCGCGCGGGCGGCGGCGGGCAAGGCCGTCGCGCGGCTCAAAGGCGGCGACCCGTTCGTGTTCGGGCGCGGCGGCGAGGAGGCGGAGTTTTTGCGCGAGCGGGACATCCCGTTTGTCGTCATCCCCGGCGTGACCTCGGCCATCGCCGCACCGGCCTACGCAGGCATCCCCGTGACGCACCGGGACGCGGCCTCGTCGTTCGCGGTCATCACGGGGCACGAGCGCGACGACGCGCGCGAGTCGGGGACGCGCGCGCCTGGCGAGGCGGAGGGGCGGCGGCGCTGGGACCGCATCGCCTACGCGGGGGACACATTGCTGTTTTTGATGGGCGTCGAGAACCTGGAGGAGATCACGACGCAGCTTCTGGCCCACGGACGCGCGCCGGACACGCCGGTCGCCTTGGTGCGCTGGGGGACGTGGGCGGGCCAGCAGGAGACATTGGTCGGGACGTTGGGGGATGTCGTCGAGAAAGTACGCGCGGCGGGCTTCAAGGCACCCGCCGTGACGGTCGTGGGCGAGGTGGTCCGGCTGCGCGAGAAACTCCGCTGGTTCGACCGGGGGCCGCTGGCCGGCAAGCGGGTCGTGGTGACGCGGGCGCGCGAGCAGGCGTCGGGCCTGTCCGAGACGCTCAGGGCGCGTGGAGCGGAGCCGGTCGAGTTCCCGCTGATCCGCATCGAGCCGCCGTCCGACGGCTACGCGGCCTTGGACGACGCGGTGGTGCGGGCGGGGACCTACGACTGGGTCTGCTTCGCGAGCGCGCCTGCCGTCCACGCCTTCTGCGACCGTCTGGCCGCAGGGGGCAAGGACGCCCGCGCCCTGGCATCGGCGCGGCTGGCCGCCGTTGGGCCGGCGACGGGAGACGCCCTGCGGGCGCACGGGCTGCGCGCGGACTTCCAGCCCGAGGCGGCGACGGGGGCCGGCCTGGGGGCCGAGCTGCCGGGGGAAGTCTTCGGCAAGAACGTGCTCATCCCCCGAGCCGAAGACGGCGACGGGGGACTGATCGCGGCTTTGGAGGCGCGGGAGGCGACGCTGGACGTCGTAACCGCCTACCGGAACGTGCCGGACGGCTTGGGCGCGGAGGATGTAAGGGCGCGGATGGCGGCGGGGACGATTGACGCCGTGACGTTCACGTCGTCGTCCACGGTGAAGAACTTCGTGGCGGCCTTGGGCGGGACGGCCCTGCCGCCGGGTGTCGCCATCGCCTGCATCGGGCCGAGCACGGCGCAGGCGGCACGAGAACTGCTGGGCCGTGAGCCGGACGCGGTCTCGGGAGAGCCGACGGTGGACGGGCTGGTGGCGGCGCTTTCGGGGCTGTACGGGGAGAGAGACAAGTAGGGCCGGGGGCCTACTCCCCCTGCCCCATCGTCCCTTCGGTCGCCTGCACCGTCTGGTTGCGCCCGCCATGCTTGGCGCGGTACAGGGCGGCATCCGCGATCTGGACCAGGGACTGGGCATCGTCGGAAATGTCGGGGTAGGTGGCGACTCCCAGGCTGATGGTCTTGAAGACGGCCAGGCCGGGGTCATCGGCGAAGCCGGGGAAGACCGTCCGGGCGACGGCGAGCCGCAGGCGCTCGGCAGCCTGGTAGGCCTCGGACGCGGGCGTCTCGGGCAGGACGATGATGAACTCCTCGCCCCCGAAGCGGCCCACGACGTCCACGGCCCGCACCGTCGAGCGCAGGATGGCGGAGAGCATACGGAGCAGCACGTCGCCCTGGACGTGGCCGTAGGTGTCGTTGTAAGTCTTGAAACCGTCCACGTCGAGCATGATCAACGACAGCGGGTGCCCGTAGCGCTGGGCGCGGCGGCGCTCGTCCAAGAGTACGGCCTGGATGTGGCGGCGGTTGAACAGGCCGGTCAGCCCGTCGGTGACGGCCTGGTTGTAGACGTCCCGGTGCGAGCGGACGTTGGCGAGGGTGGCGGCGGCCTGTGAGGCGAGGGCGCGGACACGGGCCAGGTCCCGGCGGGTGAAGGTGCCGGGGGCGTCGCGCTCGAACTGGGCGACGCCGATGGTCTCATCGCCAGCCACCAGGGGCAGCAGCAGCATGGCGAACGAGGCGGGGGTTCGGTGCTGCTCTTCGGGCGTCAGGCGCGGGTCGCGCGCGCCGTCGCGGACGATCCGGTCGGCCTTGCTCTCAGCGACCCGGCCCACCAGCCCTTCCCCGAAGCGGACCGTGGCGGCGTCGGGGGCGCGGCCGCGCGCCGAGGCCGGCGTGAGGCGTTCCAGGCGAGTGCGCGAGTCGTCGGTCAGCCACAGGGCGACGCGGTCACAGGACACCAGGCCCGAACTCAGAGACAAAAACCGCTCAACGACCTTGGGGGTACTGGACTGCGAGACCGTGACGGCACTCAGCTTCTCCATCGCCCGCACCTGCTCGTGCAGCAGGACGACCTCGAAGCCGAAGTGGGCGACCAGCAGCAGCAGCGCGAGCAGGACGGTCGCCCCGCCCATGCCCGCGATGCCCAGAGTGGGATAGACTGCCGCCATCAAGAGGGAGACCGGGGCGGTCACGGCCAGGGTGACGGCCTCCAGCCGCCAGTGCAGCCAGGCGTGGCGGCGCACGGTGCGCCCGGCGTGGAAATGCCGCCCTAGGCTGAACAGCCGTCCCCCCGCATAGACCGCCCCGTAGGCCAGCGGCACCAGGGCCAGTTCCGGCAGCGTGTGCGGGGCGTCCGCGCCGCGCGCGCCGCGCAGCGCGGAGTGCAGCAGGCCCCCCAGCAGCGTCGCCAGCACCAGCCAAACGCCGCGCTCGTAGACGCCGCGCCGGGCGAGCGGCATTTCGAGCGTGAGGGCGTAGGCCGTGTTCGCCAGCAGCAGGGGCAGGACGGCGACCAGCGGCGGCAGCAGCAGCAGGGCGGCCAAGCCGACAGCGGGGATCAGGCCGACGCGCTGGCCGCGCGGGCCGGAGGCGGGCAGCAGGATGGACAGCAGGGAGAGGCCGGCGAAGAACAGGAACCGGGGCAGCAGATCCGGGGCGCTGAGGTGCTCGAAGCCGATGGCCCAGGCGGTGAGCGCGGCGCAGGCGGCGACGCCCAGGGCACGCCCCGTGCTGCGGCGCAGCGCCGCGACCCAGCCGCGACGGGTGCCCACGGCAGGTATCTCCTCGGCCGGGGGAACGTCGCCCGACCCGTCAAAGGCGGGCGTGGCGGCGGCAAGTTGTGGGGAGGCAGTGAGCATCGTGACGGCAGCATCATCGGCCGACGGCCACCCCGACCGGCGAAGACCGCCGGATGGAGCCGTTTCGTGATTATTCCACGGCCCCACGCGCATTTACCATGATTTTTTGCCGCCCTATTCCGCCTGGCGAGGCGTCCCGTGGCGGGCAAGAAGCCAATCCTGGACGCTGAAAGCGGCGTCCCCCCCCGCGGGATGGAGGCGGACGTAGCGCCCGTCCGGCTGGAGTTCGTGGGCCTGGGCGTTGTCCCGGAGGTAGTTCTCCAGCAGGTCCTCGTGGATCTGCCGCTTCAAGGCGGGGTCCTCGACGGGGAACAGGACCTCGACGCGGCGGTCCAGGTTGCGGCGCATCAGGTCCGCGCTGCCGAGGTAGATCTGGGACCGGCCCGCGTTGTGGAAGTAATAGATGCGCGAGTGCTCCAAGAATCGCCCGATGACCGAGACCACGCGAATGTTCTCGGACACGCCGGGTACGCCGGGGCGCAGGCAGCACGCCCCGCGCACGATCAGATCGATCCTGACGCCGGCCTGGGCGGCGGCGTAGAGGGCGCGGATGATCGGCGTGTCGCTGAGCGTGTTGGTCTTCAGGATCAGGCGGGCGGGGCGTCCGCGCCGCGCCCACTCGGCCTCGCGGGCGATCATCTGCATCAGGCGCTCGCGCATGTTGACCGGGGCGACCAGCAGCTTGCGGTAGCGGCGCTGGCGCGAGTAGCCGGTCAGGTGGTTGAACAGCTCCGACAGGTCGGCGGCGATGTCGGGCCGGGCGGTGAACAGGGAAAGATCGGTGTAGACGCGGGCCGTGGTCGGGTTATAATTGCCCGTGCCCAAATGGGCGTAACGGCGCAGGACGCCGTCACGCTCGCGGCGGACGACCAGGGCGATCTTGCAGTGCGTCTTCAGCCCGACCAGGCCGTAGACGACGTGGACGCCGGATTCCTCCAAGGCCCGCGCCCACTCGATGTTGTTCTCCTCGTCGAAGCGCGCCTTCAGCTCGACGAGCACGGCGACCTGGGTGTCGTCGTCGCGCGCGGCGGCCAGGGACTTGACGATGGGCGAATTGCTCCCCACCCGGTACAGAGTCTGCTTGACGGCCAGGACGTGCGGGTCCGTCGAGGCGGTCTTGATGAAATCTAAGATCGGCACGAACGAGTCGAAGGGGTGGTGCAGCAGCACGTCCTGCGCCCCGATGACGTCCAGAATGCCGTCGTCCGGGGCGGCCAGGGGGGCGGGCGTGGCGGGCACGAACGGCGAGTCTTTGAGGTCGGGCCGGTCCAGCTTCCAGACGTCCATCAGGTCAGACAGGCCCAGCGGTCCGGGGAGCGCGTAGACGTCGGCGGGGTCCACCAGGAGGTTGTCCACCAGGAGCGCACGGACGCGCGCGGGCATGGACGCGGTCACCTCCAGGCGGGCGACATCGCCGAACTGCCGCCGCCGCAGGCCCTGCTCGACCGTCTGGAGCAGGTCCGCCGCGTCGTCCTCTTGGATCTCCAGGTCGGCGTCGCGCGTCACCCGGAACGGGTAGCTTTCGGTGACTTGCAGGCCGGGGAAGAGCGACTCAAGGTTCGCGGCGATGACCTGCTCCAGCCAGACGAGGCAAAGCCCGCCCCCCGGCCCGTCCGAGGGGCATGCGACCAGCCGGGGCAGGACGCCGGGCACCTTCATGCGGGCGAACCGCTCGCCCAGGTCCGGGTCGCGGACGGCGACGGCCAGGTTCAGGCTGAGGTTCGAGATGTGCGGGAAGGGGTGCCCCGGCCCCAGGGCGAGGGGGGTCAGGACGGGGAAGACGTCGCGCTCGAACAGCGCGCGCAGGGCGCGCTGCTGGGGGCGGGACAGGCCGGCGTAGTCGGCGATCTCGATCCCCGCCAGGCCCAGCTCGGCTTTCAGGCCGCCCCCCCACAGCGCGGCGGCCTCGGCCAGCATGGGGCCGACGCGGGCGCGGATCTGCGTGAGCTGTTCCCCCGAGGTCATCCCGTCGGGCGAGACATCGGTCATGCCCGCCGCGACCTGCTGCTGCAAGCCCGAGACGCGCACCATGTAATACTCGTCCAGGTTGGCGTGGGCGATGGCGACGAACTTGACACGCTCCAACAGCGGCTGGGCGGCGTCCCTGGCTTCGCCCAAGACGCGCTCGTTGAAGGCCAGCCAGGACATCTCGCGGTTGAGGTACAGGGAAGGGTCGTTCAGGGCGGGCAGGGCGGCCGCTTCGGCCTCGGCGGAGTCGGGTTCCGGGCTGCCGTCGGCCACCTCGTCGGTGGTCGGGGCGGGCGCGGCGGGCGGGCGGAATGAAGCCAGGTCGGGCATGTTGCGTTTCCTCGCTTTTCCTTTCGCGTACCGGGCACGGAAATCCTGCCGGCTCTGGGGCGCGCGGCTTCTGTTCGCCGCGGGATCACCCTGCGCTTGACAGTGCCCCCCGCCAGCGAGTATAATACGCAAGATCGGACGGTTGGCGCAGTGGTAGCGCACTTCGTTGACATCGAAGGGGTCACAAGTTCGAATCTTGTACCGTCCATCTTCCTCGAACCCTGCCGAACGGGTTCCGGTGCGGGTTCTGCCCTCGTCCCGGCCTGACCGTCCTCCCTTCTGTTCAGATCGGAGGACGTTTCTTTGCGGCCCGGCCACGGGGGCCGGTCTTTTGGAGTCTCCCATGACCTTGATACGCCCGCTCGCCGCCTGTGCCGCCGGCCTCTGCGTGGCCGGCCTGCCGGCCGGGGCGACCGCCGCCCACGCCCTGGGAGCCGCCGGGCCGCGCGCGGCGGGCAAGGCCGCGCCGGGTCGGACGGCGACCGTCGGGGACCCCCACAGCCCCGGCGCGCTGGCACGGGCCGTCCAGGACGCCTACGCGGGCGGCGCGCGCTGCATCGTCATCAGGCCGGGCACCTACTTCCTGCCCAAGGTCGGCCATGCCGCGCTGACCCTGGACGGCTGGAAGGACGCCACACTGAGCGCCTACGGCGTCACGCTGATCCTGACGGACCTGGCCTGGACCCACGACTGCTTCGACCTCAACAAATGCACCGACGTCACGCTGCAAGGCCCTACGCTCTCCCAGAACCAGGTCACCGCCTACCAGGGGCGCGTGGTCGCCGTCGGCACGACCCCGGAGGGAAAGGCGACCTGTGACTGGCGGCCCGACAAAGGCTACCCCGTCCCGCCCGACAAGGAACCCAAGGGGTTTTTGGGGGGCGACGTCAACATCGTGGACGGGCAGACGCGCCTGCTGAAGACGGGCAACGGTGACTTCTACGGCGCGCAGGCGGAGGCGCAGGGCGACGGCACGTTCCGGGTCCACTTCAACCAGCCGAAGCTGGCGTTCGGCGTCGGCGACCGGCTCGTCGGGCGCTACGGCGACGCCCCGTTCAAGGTGTATCTGGGCGGCAGCCGGGGCTGCACGATCAAAGACGTGACGCTGATGCGGAACGGCTTCGCCCCGATCCGCGAGGACGGCGGCGGCGGCAACCATTACCTGCACTGCGTCTGGGCGCTCGGCCCGCGGCCCACGGGGGCGACCGAAGCCCCACTGGTGACGAACGCCGCCGACGGCATGCACATGATCGGGTCATACCCCGGCCCAGACATCGAGGGCTGCGTATTCCAGGGCGTCTTCCTGGACGACTGCATCGCCATCCACGGCGGCTTCAAGACGGTCAAGAGCGGGACGGGCGACGCGCTGATCTGTGACAAAGACGCCGGGCCGGCGGTCATCGGCCAGCCGGTGCGGATCTCGGACAACAAGGCGTTCTTCCAGCAGGCGACCGTGACCGCCATCAAAGACAACGGCGACGGGACGACGACGGTGACGCTGGACCGGGCGGTGGACGCGCCGACGGGGTCCAAGTTCAGCAACCCCCGGCAGGACGGCGCGGACTACAAGATCATCGGCTGCCGCCTGGGGGGTACGCGCTCGCGCGGCATCCTGGTCAAGGCCGACGGCGGCCTGATTCGGGGCAACGTCATCGCCGGCTGCGGGCAGGCCGCCATCTCCATCGGCCCCGAGTATTATTGGGGCGAGGCGGACTACGCGCAGGACGTCGTCATCGAGGGGAACACCCTCCGGGGGAACGGCATCGCGACCTACGGCGGCGGGGCCATCCTTGTCCACGGCGACGGCGCGATCGGCAACAAGAACATCGTTATCAAGGGCAACACGTTCTCCTCCAACTACGGCGGCGACCTCGACCTCGCCTGGGCGGACGGCGTGAGCATCACGGACAACGTGATTACCGGCGCACCCGTTTGGCCGGCGACGATGGGAACACATTCATCGGTCACGCTGACGCACTGCCGCGCGGTCACGCTTCGAGGTAACACAGTCCGCAACGCTTCCGTCTATAAGCCTGATTTGGTCGCAGTGGGGGCCGACGTGGAAGGCGTGAGCAACAACGACTCAAGGGGAATCCGGGCGGCTTCTGCGAAGACAGCCGGTACGCCCTGATCCACGGCGTTTCCCGGCCCCGTTCAGCCGGTCCGGGTCACAGGAGCCTGATCGGGCGGTTTGTTCGTTAAAGAGAGTTTCGCTACACAGTCTTTGTGGTATAATTGGCCGGCCCGTAGGCAGATGCGCCCGCGATCCGGTGCCGCGCCCGAGCGGCCCGCCCCCTCTTGCCCCTCGGCGAAATGGAGAACATTGTCATGCAGTCTTGTTCCCGCACCCGCATCCAGCCTCGAACCAGGCCCCGACAGCCACTGCTGGCGGCATTGGGCCTGACCGCCCTTGGCTTGGCCTCCTGCCATCCCGCTTCGGCTCAGACGTCCGTTTTGACGCAGAACAACGACAACGCCCGCTCCGGCGCGAACACCCAGGAGACGGCGCTGACGCCGAAGAACGTCAACGCCGCCGGCTTCGGCAAGCTGTTCACCATCACCGGGCTGAACGCCAACGTCAACGGCCAGGTGCTCTACGTGCCCGGCGTCTCCATCGGCGGGACCGCGCACAACGTCGTGTACGCCTACACCTCGGACAACAGCGACCATTCCCCCTGCGGCCTGTACGCCTACGACGCCGACAGCGGCCATCCGCTCTGGAAAACGATACTCCCGAACTCGGCGACCTACACCACGGCGACGCCCGTGATCGACCCGGCCACGAACACGATCTACGTGCTGACCAAGACCGATAACGACGACACGGGCAGCACCTACCTCCACGCCTTCGACATCACCACGGGTCTGGACAAGCCGGGCAGCCCCGCCCAGGTCCTGGCCAGCGCGCCGGGGACGGGCGACGGCAGCGCCAACGGGGTCGTCGCCTTCGATGGGCCGGCGAGCAGCGGCCGCTTCCACGCGAACGACCGGGCCGCCCTGCTCCTGGTAAACGGCGTCGTCTACACCGCCTTCGCGCACAACTCGGACAGCTTCCCCTACCACGGCTGGGTGCTCGGCTACGGGTACGACGGCACCAAATTCACCCAGAAGTATGTGTTCTGCACCACGCCGAACGGCGGCGACGGCGGCGTCTGGCAATCCGGCAAGGGCCTGACGGCGGACGCCCAAGGCAACCTCTATTTCTCGGTGGGCAACGGGACGTTTGACGCGAACACGGGCGGCCTGGACTACGGCATGTGCTACCTAAAGCTCAGCCCCGCGCTGAAGGTGATAGGCTGGTTCGCGCCTTTCGACCAGAAGAGCCTGAGCAACGCGGACCTGGACCTGGGGAACTCCGGGCTGACCGGCATTCCGGGGACGACCGCCCTGTTCGGCGGGGCGACCAAGTTCGGCAGCGCCTTCCTGCTGGACTCGGCGAATCTGGGCGGCTTCACGCCGAACGGGCCGGACAGGGTGCTGGACCGGATCGACGGCGTCAGCGGCAACGACAACGTCGGACAGAACCCGATCTCCTGGGACAGCGGCTACAAGTACGTCTACCTCTGGCCCAGCGGCGTGCCCCTAAGGCAGTTCCGGTACGACCCCACAGCCGGCAACCTTAGCCCCAAGGGAATCTTCGCCACCGGGAGCGGATCGGTGACTGCGGGCGGGTCACTCGCGGTCTCCTCCAGCGGCACGTCGAACGCGATCCTGTGGGCGGTCGGGTACGACCGGGTCGTGCGCGCCTTCGACGCCACCAACGTCGCCGGCCCCGAGCTTTGGGACAGCGGCCAGAACGCGGGCCGCGACTCGCTCGGCTCGGTCGGCCACTTCCAGTTCCCGACGGTCGTAAACGGCAAAGTCTACGTGCCGACCAACGCATCCACCATCGCCGTCTACGGCCTGCTGCCCACCACCCCGCCGCCTCCCGCCGGGGCCGTTACGCAGGCCCGCTTCTTCCCCCGCCCCGGCTTTGAGGGCCGCATGGTCGGCGGCAAGTTCCAGGGCAGCAAAGACGGGACCTCTTACGTTGACCTCGCCGCCATCACGCAGACCCCGGCGGCGAACCAGTACACGACGCTGGCGTTCGCCCAGCCCGCCGCCTATCCCTACCTGCGCTACCTTTCCCCCAACGGCGGCTACGGCAACATCTCCGAGCTGGAGTTCGACAGCGGCACGGGATCGGGCGTCGCCAAGATCACCGGCACACCGTTCGGGACACCCGGCTCCTGGCAGAACCAGGGCAACGGGTTCGCCAACGCCGTGGACGGCAACACGGCCACGTTCTTCGACGCGCCCGGCCCCGACGGCGACTTCGCGGGCATCAGTCAGGGGACGGCCCAGCCGCCCCTCCAGTCGATCATCCGGGTCGCCGCCGGTGGGCCGGGTGCGGGCGGCTTCTCCTCGGACGCCGGCTTCAGCGGCGGCAACACGTACACGACCCCGGCCTCCATCGACACCAGTGCCGTCGCCTCCCCCGCCCCCCAGGCGGTCTACCAGGGCGAGCGCTGGGGCGTCTTCTCCTACGCCCTGCCCGGCCTGACGCCCAATGCGTCCTACACGCTGCGCCTCCACTTCTCGGAGAACTCCTACACGGCGGCGGGCCAGCGCCACTTCAACGTCGCCGTCAACGGGACGCCGGTGCTCACAAACTTCGACATCCTCGCCACGGCGGGCGGGGCCAACAGGGCCATCGTGCAGAGCTTCCCGGCGACCGCCGACGGCAGCGGCAGGATCACGGTGCGGTTCACCCAGGGGAGCGGGGCGCAGGACACCTGGGCCAAGGTAGACGGCCTCGAAGTGCTGCACTAAGCGGCGCGGGGCCGATCTCAGCAGAGCAACCCGAAACGCCCCGGCAGGCAGGCCTGCCGGGGCGTTCCTGTCGGCGTCTTGGGACATGCGCCCTGATACCCGCGCCCGCATCGCCTCTGGGACAGCCTCGCCTCTGGGGACATACCGGCGTCATCGGGCAGGAATACGCCGCCGTGCCGCCGAACGGCTTCTCATGCTCAGCCCCCTCACTAATGCCATAAATATCCTGCTTCTGCTGTGCGTGGCCGCTGCGCCTTGGGTGCCTCGGCGTGGGCTTAGCACATGGGAATACTGGACTCGGAGTGCGTTAGGAATGGGCTTGGCCGTGGCCCTGGCCGAGGGCGGCAAGCGCTGGCAGGTGTGGCCGGGGCATCCGGGCTTCCCGAGCGGGCACGAGACGCTGTGCCTGGCGGCGGCGACGTGCCTGGCGGCGCACGACCGGCGCTGGCTCGGCCTCGGATTGCCGCTGTCGGCCCTGCAAGCCTGGGCGCTGGTCCGTGGCCACTTTCACGTGCCCGTCGAGGTGGCAGGCGCGCTGCTCACCGGCCCGCCGGTCGTGCTTCTGTGTCAGACGTGGGGGCGGCGGCGCAAGTAACCCCGCCAGGCCCGTGCTATAATAGCCCCATGAGCATGCAGTACGACGTCATCATCTGCGGGGCGGGGCCGGCGGGCGCCTGTGCGGGCTACGAGGCGGCCAGGGCGGGCCTGAAAACGCTGATCATCGAGAGGCGGACATTGCCGCGCTACAAGACGTGCGGCGGGGGCGTGCCGCTGACGGTCGGGAGCGAGCTTCCCCATCTGGTGCCCGAGGCGTTCGTCGAGGCCACGGTCACGCACCTGCGGCACACGTGGGACTTCAAAGACGCCCACACCGCCTCGCTGAATCCCGACCCCGCCGAGCCGCCGATGAGCCTGTGGATGGTCCAGCGCAGCGTGTTCGACAACGCCCTGACCGAGCGCGCGGCGCGAGCCGGGTGCGAAGTCCGCGACGGCGTCGCGGTCCGAGCGGTCGCGCCGGACGGCGACGCGCGTGTGCGGGTGACGACGGCGGACGGGGACGTCTACACAGCCGCGCACGTGGTCGGCGCGGACGGGGCGAACGGGGTCGTGGCGCGCGCGGCCGGCCTGCGAAAGAACCGCCTGCTGGCGATTGCCCTGGAGGCCGAAGTCCCGCACGAGTGGGGGCGGGGGCACGAGAGCTTGCAGCCGCACATCGCCCACCTGGAGTATGCGGTGCGGCAGGGGTACGCCTGGGTGTTTCCCAAGGCCGGACACCTGTCGGTGGGCGCGGGGACGTTCGGGCGGCGATCAGCCGAAGGGCGAGGCGAGGCCAGCAAGGACGAGCTGACGCGCTGGATGCTGGGCTATTTAGACAGCCTGGGCATCCCCAAACGGCGCGAGGAGATCGAGTTCCACGGCCACCCGCTGCCGATCTGGGGCGGATCCGAGCCGGTCGAGGCCTGGGGCGGGCGCATCGTGCTGGCGGGCGACGCGGCGGGCATGGTCAACCCGCTGTTCGGCGACGGCATCTCTTACGCCTGCCGCTCGGGCGCATCGGTTGGGAAGGCGCTGGCGGCGGGCCGGGCGGCGCACTGGACCGAGGACCTGCGCGAAGAGTTCGGGCGCAGCCACGACGCCGCGCTGACGGTCGCCAAGTTCTTCTACCAGTTCCCTTCCGTCTGCTACAAGATGGGCGTCAAGCGCCCCAGCGCCACGCGCACGGCGGGCCGGCTGATTGCCGGGGACCTGCCCTTCGACCGCATTCTGGACCGCCTGCCCTGGAACAACCTCGGGCTGGGCGGCAAGCCCGCCTGGTAGCCTGAAAAATCGTGGCCCGTCACAGAAGGATGGCAGAAGGAATCGGCGCGTCTCGCGCGGAACAGGGGCCGTGGACATCATCGCAACGGGACTGCGGACACCGCAGCGCGCCCAGAGAGAGGACACACACATGGCTTTCAGCGTCAAGAGCAAGAAAAACGGGACCGAGTACTTCCTGCACGGGCGGGCCGCCGCCAACGGCAAGACCAAGCTGTACTTCTTCTCCAAAGAAGTCAAGGACGGGGCGATGGACGCCCTGCCGGAAGCCTACGAGGTTTCGGAGAACTCGCTGACCGGCCTGCCGATCCTCAAGAAGAAGACCACCGAGAGCAAGTAGCCGCGTGCCTTTCCGCCCTCATCCGCCGCCGCCGCGCCGTCCTCGCCCCGAGGACCTCGCCGGCGGCGGCTTCGTGTCAGACCACTCGTTCCAAACCGCTCGTTCCAGACCAGCGGAGGCAAGTGCCGTGCAGCACCAGATAATGGGGACGACGCTACAGACCTTGGAGATGATTCTCCAGCCCGGCGAGACCGTGTTCAGTCAGACGCACCAGATGGCCTGGATGAGCGACACCGTTGCGATGGACACCAACACGGGCGGCGGGGCGCTCAAAGGCCTGATGCGCTCGTTCGGAGGTGGCTCGCTCTTCATCACCCAGTTCTCCGTGTCCGGCGGGACGGCGGGCCTGGTCGCCTTCTGTCCCCGCTTCCCCGGCACCATCGTCGCGCGCCTGCTCGCGCCGGGCGAGACGCTGGTCTGCCGTAAAGAAACGTTCCTGTGCGCCGAAAGTGCGGTGACTCTGGACATCTTCTTCCGCCAGAAGATCGGCAGCGGGATGTTCGGCGGCGAAGGGTTCATCTTGCAGAAGGTCACCGGGCCGGGCTGGGTCTTTTTGGACCTGTCGGACGAAGTCGTGGAAAAGACACTCCTGCCCGGCGAGCGGCTCCGGGTTCACGTCGGCCACGTGGGCGTCCAGGAGGCCACCGTGCAGTTCAGCATCACGCGGATCAAGGGCTTCCGCAACGCGCTGTTCGGGGGGACGGCCTGTTCGTGGCGGCTCTGACCGGGCCGGGCAAAGTGCTGCTCCAGTCTATGCCCCTCGTCAACCTGGCCGAAGAAGTCTTCCGGCACTCCCCCGCCAACGGCGGCGGGTCGGCGGGCGGCGTCGCCGGGGAACTCCTCGGCGGCCTTTTGCGGGGTTAATCCACCGGGTCTTCGTTTGCGCCCAGCCTGTGGATGTCCATCACGTCGGTCAGGCGCTGCAAGCGGATGATCATGGCGGCGATGTGGCTGGTGTCAGTGGCGTCGAAGGAGATCTGCATCACGGCGGTGTGGTTGGCGTGCGAGCGGGTGCGGATGGCCTGGATGAACGTCTTGGCCTCGGAGAACAGCTTGCCGATGTCCTCCAGCAGCCCAAGCCTATCGACTAACTCGATCTTGATGTCGGTCGAATAGCGCTGGGTCGGGTCGCTCGGCTGCCAGTCGATCTCGATCAGGCGCTCCGGCTCGGTCTGCTGGTAGTGGGCGACGTTGGCGCAGCCGTGCCGGTGCAGGGCGATGCCCTTGCCGCGCGTCATGTAGCCCGTCACCTCGTCGCCGGGCACGGGCTGGCAGCACTTGGCGCGGACAATCGCGACGTCTTCTAAGTCCCCGCCGACCTGGAGCTTGCCCGTGTTCGGGGCGCTGGGGCTGCGCCGCTCGAACGAGCGCAACTCCTCATGGGCCGGCTCCTGGACCAGCGCGCGCAGGCGCGTTGCGACCGAGCCGATGGCGACGTCGCCGTAGCCGACGGCGGCCAGAAGGTCCTCCTGGCCGTGGAGGTTCATGCCCTCAGCGATCTTGTTCAGGCTGTCGGGAGAGAGTGAATGCCGCACGTCGAGGTGCAGCCGCTCCACCTCTTTTTGCAGCAGCTCGCGCCCGCGGGCGACGTTGGCCCCGTAGCGCAGCTTGCGGAAGTGGGCCTTGATCTTGGTGCGGGCGTGGCTGGTCTTGGCCGAGGCGAGCCAGTCCAGCGACGGGCTGGCACTGGGGCGGGTGAGAATCTCGACGATGTCCCCGTTCTTGAAGTGTGACGTGAGCGGGACGATCTTGCCGTTGACCTTGGCCCCCGACAGGTGCTGGCCCAGGTCCGAGTGGATTCGATAGGCGGCGTCCACGGGCGTCGCGCCTAGGGGGAAATCTAAGACGTCGCCTTTGGGGGTGAAGACGAAGACCTGGTCGGTGAACAGGTCGCTGACGACCGAGCGCAGGAACTCGCCCGGCTCCTTGGCGTCGGACTGCCAGTCGAAGAGCTGCTGGCGCAGCAGGGTCATCTTCTTGTCGAAGCGCTTGTCCGAGCCGGGCGTCCGGCCCTTGCTCCCGCCGCCTTTGCCCGCGCCGCTCTCCTTGTACTGCCAGTGCGCGGCGATGCCGAAGTCCGCCGTGCGGTGCATCTCCTCGGTGCGGATCTGGATCTCCAGCGGCTCCCCGACAGGCCCGATGACCTTGGTGTGCAGGGACTGGTAGCCGTTGGACTTGGTCTTGGCGATGTAGTCGTCGAACCGGCCCGGCAGCGGCATCCAGACCTGGTGGACGATGCCCAGCGCGTGATAGCAGTCGGCGACGGAGGGGACGATGACGCGCAGGGCGATCTGGTCATAGACATCGGCGAGGGCGATGCCCTGCTTCTGCATCTTGTTGTGGATCGAATAGAGGTGCTTGGGCCGGCCCTGGAACTCGGCCTTGATGCCCTCCGCGCCCAGCCGTTCCTTCAGCGTGGCGACGGCGACGGCGATGTCCGCCTCGCGCTGCGCCCGCGTCCGGTCCAGCTTCTGCTTCAGGTCGTTATACGCCTCGGGGTTGATGTACTTGAAGGCCAGGTCTTCGAGCTGCCACTTGATCTGCCAGATGCCCAAGCGGTGCGCCAGCGGCGCGAAGATATGGAGCGTCTCCTGGGCGACCTTGATCTGCCGGTGCTCAGGCATGGCGGACAGCGTCCGCATGTTGTGCAGCCTGTCTGCCAGCTTGATGACCATGACGCGCAGGTCTTTCGCCATCGCCAGCAGAATCTTACGCAGGTTGGCCGCACTCTTGCTGGTCTCGCCGTGCCGCTTCTTGCGGGCCAGGGCCTCGGCGGCCTCGGGGGCGGGGGCCTCGGGCGGCGGCGCGGCGTCCACGCGCGCCCCCGGCTCGGACTCGGAGCGGGCCTCGAAGTCGGCCAGCTTCAGCTTGGTGACACCGTCCACCAGGTCCGCGATCTCCTCGCCGAACTCCCCGGCGAGCTGGTCGCGCGAGACGCCGCAGTCTTCGATGACGTCGTGCAGCAGCCCCGCCGCCAGGGTCGCGTCGTCCATCTCCAGCTCGGCCAAGACTAAAGACACGGCCAGCGGGTGCGTGATGTACGGCTCGCCCGACCGACGCACCTGCCCCTCGTGCTTCTCCTCGGCGTAGGCATAGGCGCGTCGCAGCAGATCGGCGTCGGCGTCGGGCCGGTAGCCCTGCACCTTGGCGACCAGTTCCTCGGCGGGCGTGTCTTCCGGCCCGCCCGCTCGCGCACGCTTCCCGTACTGCGTCCACACGCGCGTCAGCAGGGACGCCGTTTTCTTACTCGGCCCGCCGCCGATTTCTTCCAAAGTCGCCTTCATACCCTCTATTGTGCATTATTTCGCCGGATTCTGTATCTTTGCCTGGTCAGCCTGCTCCTCCGCCCCGTTTTCTGCTTCGTCTTGGGCTTTCTCCGCGTCTTCTTTCTCCTGCAAAGCCAGCGCCTGCTCGGGCGACAGAATCTTGCCCCCGAAGCGCAGCTCCAGCAGCCGCGCGTCGTCGAGCATCTTGTCGTTCAGGGTCAGAAAGTTCGCGCCCATGTAAATCGACGTCAGGAAGTGATGGAACGAGTCCCCGTAGGCGTCATGGTAATGCGCGCACAGCCGCTTATACTCGGCCTCATCGCGGACCTTCTTCTTCTCGATGGCCCAGTCCTTGATGCGCGCCCGGTCCTTGTCGGCCCGCGACTGCAATTCGACCATCAGCCCCCGGTGCTTGCGCTCGAACTCGGCCTGCGTGATGCGTCCCGCCTCGCGGCTGTCGCCCAGCGCCTTGAACTTCTTCATCCACGGGTTGTCGTTCAGCGGGTGCGCGACGGGGTCGTCATCGTCTGGTTGTGCCATAAATCAACCCTCCCACGTCTTCACCTGCTACGCCCGAGAGGGCGTTATTCCTCCCTTGTGGATGCGATCCGACTAAGGAGGGTCTGCAACGTCGGACGGTTGAGTGCTTCGTAGGCGGCACCGAGCAGGCGGTAAGCGTCCTGTTTCTGCCCGGCGTTCCCGATCCACAAGTCTCTGCCGAGTTTCAGCGCGGTTCCAGGAAAGCCTTCGGCAAGGGCACGTTGAGCCTCGGCCACGACATCCGATAGATCGGCGCCCGCGATGGCACGCGCCCTTAGTTCCTCGTCCCCGAGGGACAGAGGCCGGTACAGCGCCTCGGGCACGACGATCCCCATGCCCTCGAACGTGTCCGCAGTGACGCTCCGGGGGCTGATACCGGCATATTTGTCGTAGTATTCCTCTCCCGTCTCCGGTCGGTCGCCCGTAGCGTACTGAACCACACGGCTCCGGTACAGCGTATAAGTTTCTAAACGCGCCTCGTAGGAGGCGCGGGCTTGCTCAGTGTCGGGGTCAGTTTCCAGATACTCCAGGGTGGTCATCTGGCACCCTTCGAGTTGCAGTCGGAATGCTTCAAACAGGGAATCCCCGTCCTCCATGAGATCGAAGGCGTCCCGACTAAAGTATTGGGCGACGCTGCGCGTGGGCGAGTTGTCCGGGTCGTCGAACCAGTAGCCCCAGTGCAAGCCGTCTGTGTCGCCCGAGAGGACCAGGAAGAACTCCGGCGGGTCGTCATAGTAGCGGGTGCCTAAGTGCCATCCGTTGGGCGGCGCATCAGCCTCCCCGGCGAGGATCGCGAAAGGTCCCTCCAAGGCGATCCCCGTCGCCTCCGCAAAAGTTAGCAGAGGTTTGTCCGCACCGCAACTCTTGGCAAAGTCCCAGAAGGCAAACAGGTCGTCCGGGAAGTCAATCAAGTAGGTGCTTTTGAGCGCCTGCCGTATTTGATTTTGTGTCATGGTCATATCCCGGCGTCGTCTTCCGGCTCGGCGAAGGGTTCATAGGCGCGGCTATCAGACCTTGATGAGCGCATTTATCTTTGCGGCGACTTCACTGACGATTGAACGAGGAAGAATACAGATATGCTGCGCGTCTCTGGTGGCCCAAGACATACACTTGACCTGATCTGCCAAGATGACTCCGTAGACGGCATAGCCTTCTGGGACAGGCACTTCAAACTTGTATGCCTTCCCTTTTTTGGTGATCGGACACATTACGGCAAGACCCGTGAGCCTGTTGTATTCCACTGTTGACAGAACCAGAGCGGGCCGCCGCCCGGCCTGCTCATGTCCTGACTGCGGATCAAAGTCTATGGAGATTACATCGCCCTGCGCGGGAACATAGGCCATGATGACTCACCAAACTTCATTCCCGCGCGGCGGGCCGGTGCTGATTTCTGCGTGCAGATGCTCCTCAGTCATCCCTTCCAACAACTCTTCAATCGTATAATGCGGGTCAGCCGGGTCCGCGACGACAAATCGGCCGTTCTCTAACGTGATGTCTACGAGGCTATCCGGCCCGAACTTCGACTTTTGAGCCAGGTCTTCGGGGACGGGGATGCTCAAGCCCTTTTCTGTTTTTTCGAGCTGTACCAGCATTTGTTCTGTCTCCTCTCTGGTATGATACCCAGCAGTTTCTAAATCCCCGCGTCGTCGTCTTCCGGCTCGGCGAAGGGCTTATACGAGCGGTAGATGGTCTTCCACAGGACGTAGCCCATGACCATGTTCTCGTCCAGGGCCGGGTTGCCGCTGCCCGCGCCCCGGTCGCCGCCGAAGCGCGTGGCCCAGAACGCGCCCGTCCCGTGCCGCCCGTCGTCCACGCGGGTCCTCAAAACGCTCTGGATGAAATGCTCCGAAGCGTCCTTGTCGCGGCTGTCGATACACGCCACGATGCCGATCTTAGCGTTGATAATCGTGATCGCCTCGCGGATGTCTTTGACCTGGGTGAGCACACCGACGGGGCCGAAGATCTCGGTCGTGTACAGGACGTTGGCGGGGCCGACGTTCTCGATCAGGGTGAACGGGACGTAGAATCCTTCGGCTGCCAAAGCGTCGGGGACCGGAACCTGGTGGCGGACGTTCGCGCCCTGGCCGACGGACTGCGCGATCAGGCCCAGGATGCGTCCGTGCTGCTCCTCGGATACGACCGGCGGGAGCGAGTACAGGCCCGGCGTGGCGTCGGCCTGCGCCATCTCCGCCCCCGGCCCCTCGCCCATCCGAATGCCCTTGGTTTCTTCAATGGCGGCGGCCACGAACGCCTCGTAGACGCCGGCGTCGCACAGCACTTCCTGGATGGAGGTGCAGCGCTGGCCGCCCGTAATGGTCTTGCCATAGACGAAGTTCTTGGCGGCGCGGGCGATGTCGGCGTCTTTGTGGACGTAGAAGACGTTGATGCCGCCGACCTCCTTCATCACGCGCTTGCCCAGGCCCGAGGCCGTGGCGTCCACGGCATCGCCGACCGCCTTGCTGCCGGTGAACGACAGGCACTTGACCAGCGGGTGCGTCGCCACCGCCTGGCCCGGTGCTACGTCGCCGCTGACCATGCTGAACGTGCCGTCGGGGACGGTCACGCCCAGCTTTTCTTTGGCCCAGGCGAACGACTCGGCAATGGCGGCGGCGACGGCCTGCGACGACTCGGGGATCAAATGTGAGGGCTTCCAGACGACCGTGTTGCCCGTGACCAGGGCCGAGACCACCTGGGCGAGCGGGATGGCGACGGGGAAGTTGAACGGCGTGATGATCGCCGCCACGCCGCGCGGCTCCAGGCGAGCCTCCATGACCACGCCGTCGATGTTCTTGGCGTAGGTCTCGCCCTTAAGCGACAGGCCCTGGGGGGCGACGCACTCGACCACGCCGATGGCCTCGTCCAGATCGAGCTTGCAGTCGAACAGAGTTTTGCCCATCTCGCGGCTCATGCACTGCTGGAAGTCGTCAAAACGGGCGTACATGACCTGCGCCAGGTGAAGAAATATCTTCGTCTTCATGTTGCCGCTGACCGCCCGCCAGGCGGGAAACGCGGCCTCGGCGGCCTGCATGGCCTCGCCCACCTCGGCATCGGTCGTCTCGGCGACGTGGCCTAACGTTTGGAACTTGTGCGCGGGGTTGACGTTCGGCAGGAAGTCTGCGGCGGCGGAGTCGCGCCACGTACCGGCAAGATAGATTTGGTACTGGTCCTGGCTGTTCTTGTACGGCGTGAAGGGCATGGGGGGAACCTCTTTGAGCTAATGATCGGTGTGACGCAGGCCTTGCGCTCTCACTTGTCTTGCCTCGCGGGCGGCGGGGCGACCGGGACTTGGGCGTAGAGCCGCTGCAAGTCGTCCAGATACTGCTGCTGCTGGCGGAACACGGCGTCATACGTCTTCGGGTCACTCAGGTTGATGCCCAAAAACTTTTGCAGGAGGCGTGTCGGCGTGTCGTTGAAGCCGTTGCGCTCCAGCGCGGTGAAGCGGCGGGCGAACCCGGCGGGGTCTTTTTTGTACTGCGCGAAGTACGTTTCGGCCAGCAAGTCGGCGAAGACATAGTTGACGTAGTAGGTCGGCGCATTGTAATAGTGCGGAATGACCTCCCAGAGGTCTTTCTGATCGGGTTCGAGGGCGTACCAGACCGAGACCTGTGAGCCTATCTTGGTCGTCAGCGCGTCCAGGTCGTCCGCCGTCTTGACCGTGCCGCCGCTGACGCCCTCATACATCCCCTTCTCGACGGCGGCGATGCTGGCGGTGCCGTAAAACGACATCAGCTCCTGGAGGAGTTTTTCCAAGAAGTACACTCGGCGGCCCGGATCGGTTTCGCTACGATAAAGCGAATCGTCCAAGACCATCTCATCCAGGATGGCGTAGCTCTCGGTGAAGAACGGCGGACCGTTCATCAGCGACGGGGCCAGGTGCGCGTTGGTCATCAAAGACTGATGGACGGCGTGGCCCGCCTCATGCGCCAGTGTGCTGACATCCTGCTGATACCCCTCATAGGCGTAGTCGTAAAACGGGCTTTGGCCGTAAGGCAGCGGGTAGGTGAAGGCGTTGGCGACCCGGTTGGGGCCGCCCACGAGGTCCAGCCGACCGTTGGCCGGGTCCAACAGGGCTTGGAGTTCCCGGTTCCACTCGGGGCCGAGGTAGGCGGTGGAGGTCTCGATCACCGACCGCGCTTGGTCGATGGTGAAGCGGGGCTTGACAACATGAGGCGGGACCACGGTCATGTCCCAGGAGTGGACGACGTCGTAGCCGGTGAAGGACGCGATACGGGCGCGCTGCAAGCTTTGGAGGCGCTTCCGCAGATCGCCGTGGGCCAGAATCTGGGCGAAGGCGGTGCTGACGTCGGCGTCCGAGAGGTGCAGGCCGAAGAACGCGGCGTCCTGCCCATTCGGGAAGTGGCGGAGCCGGGCCAGCGCGTTCTGCGCCTTGGCGACTCGGACGACGTCGAACGCGAACAGGTCCCGCTCGGCGGCGAAGGCGGCAGCGGTCTTATCGTGGCCTTCCCGGCGGACCGCCCGGCTCGCGCTGTTGGCGATCTTCCCCTCGTCCTGCCGGACATCCAAATCCACGCCGGATGTATCCCGCACCTTACCCCAGGGCGCGCGGTCCATCAGCAGGTCGTAGGCGTCGGACTGCCACGCGGTCATCAAGGGGTTGGTCGCGGCGAGTATCTGCTCCTGCTGGAGACTCAGCGTGTGCGGCCTGGCGCGGACGGTCTCGTTCACGACGTAGCAGTACGGGCGCAGCGGCGGGTACGCGGCCAGGAAGCGCGCGAGCGTCTGGGGCGTGACGGCCTTGACCTCGTCGTTCACAAACGCCACCTGCGGCGAGAGCCGCGCATCCAGGGCCGTGGAGCGGTCACGGCTGGCCGCGTCCTTGGTGTCCACCGAGTACCTGAGCTGCAAGTAGGCGTAGACGCGGCCAAACAGCACGTTGAAGTCGTCCGTCTGCTTGAGCGCCTGGTACAGGTTCTGCGGCGACGCCAGCACGTGCCCCTTCAAGCCTTGCAGCCGGGCGGCGCGGGCGTCCAGCGTCTTGATCGCCGCCATCACCGCCGCGTCGTCCGTGAAGAAGACCTTGGCGAAGTTGAAGCGGTAGCCCGCCCGTTCCGCCGTCGGGATCGGCTGGAATGTGTCGGGGGGTGCCGTCTGGACGGCCTGTGCGGACGCGCCCAGGCAGGGTGCCCACAGCACCAGGCAGAGGGACAAGCGCAGGAGGGACAAGCGCAGGAGGGACAAGCGCAGGAGGGACAAGCGCAGAAAAGTTTTTGTCACGGATATTGGCTCCCAGTCTAACGGATAGACAGCGCCGCCAGCGCGGCGATCTCGGCGATCTCGCCCAAGGCGGCGCACAGCGGCGCGTTCAGGCCGCCCATCCGGCGGCTGGCGGCCCGCGCCGTCGGGCCGGCGGCCAGGGCCACGGCCAGCATCGCCAGCACCCCCCGGTGCGGCAGCACGGCGAGGCATATGATAGCGACGGCACTGGCGGCCAGGAACTCCCCCGGCCCGGCCTCGGACAGCCCGGACCCGTGCTCGTCCGCGGCGGCGACGGGGAACGCGCTGAAGGCGAACGACACGGCCCAGCCCCCCAGCGCCCCGGCCAGGACGAGGGCGGGCCAGGCGGCATCGGCGGGCAGGGCGGCCAGGAACGCCAGCCGCAGGGCGACGGCGGCGGCCAGCGCGACAAGCCCGGTCGTGCCCCGACGCGCGTCGCGCATGACGGCGAAGCCACGCGCCCGGTCGCCGCCGGCTCCCTGCGCGGCCAGTCCGTCGGCGGCGCGGGCGACGCCCCCCAGCCCGCGCCCGCCGGTCAGCAGCAGGCCCACTGTAAACGTCAGGGCGGCGGGTACGAGCGGCTGTCCGGGCCACACACGGTTGCCGAGCACCCAGGCGGCAGCCAGCAGCACACCGCCCAGCGCGCCCACCAGGGGGAACAGGGCGACGGCGCGGCGGGCATCCTGGCGCGTCGGCACCTGAATCTGGTCCGAAGGCATCGGCAGCCGCGTCAAGGCCTGCACGGCCACAGCGAGCGGGTTCCACATTAAAACTCTCCCCGGCACTGCCTAGCCGGGCTACTCGGAGGAAGCGCCTCCGGCACTGAGGGGCGGACCAGGAGCGGGCAGGGTGGCTCGTCTCTTCAGCCTCGGAGGGGCTTTTCCTGCACTTGGGTAGCCCGGCTAGGCAGTGCCGGGCCGCCCACGTGCCGGGCCGCTTACAAAAGCCCTCTATCCTACAAAAACGGGCAGGGCGTGGGGAACGACCGAGAGCGCCAGCGGCGTCCGGCCGAACGCGTCCCCGTCGAGCTGGCACTGAAGCGGCGGGTCGGCCTCCAGCGCGATCCGGCGGGCGCGGTAGTAGCGCACACGCGGGTCGCGCAGGTGCCGCCGGGCGAGCACGGCCACCATCTGGGCGGCGAAGCCGACCCGGTCGGTCGGGGCGCGCTCGAAGACGCAGACGTCCAGCCAGCCGTCGTCGGGCGCGGCGAACGGGGCCATCTTGATCTGCCGGTTGGCGTAGGAGGCGGCGTTGGCGACGACCACGAGGTAAGCCTCGCTCCGCGCCTCCTCGCCGTCGAGGTGCAGGCGTAGGCTCGTGCGGCGCGACTTTGCCAGCGCCCCCACGGTCGCGAAAGCGTAGGCGGCGGGGCCGATCAGCTCTTTGACGGGCCGCAGCACCTCGCGCACGACCAGGGCGTCGAAGCCGAAGCCCGCCATCAGCACGAAGTAGCGCGTACCCGCCAGCCCGACATCGAGGACGCGCGTCCGCCCCGCCAGCAGCAGAGAGCGCGTGGCCCCCAGAGTGGTCTCCAGGTCGCCGCGCGGCAGGCCCAGCTCGTGGGCGAGGACGTTCTGCGTCCCCAGCGGGACCAGGCCCAGCGGCAGGGGGCTGTGCGTCCCGTCCCCGGCGGCCATCAGGCCGTTGACCGCCTCGTTGACGGTCCCATCGCCGCCCGCCACAAGGACGGCCTCATACCCCTCGGACGCGGCGGCGCGGGCCGCCCGCTCCGCGTCGCCCGGCCCGCGCGTGACCTCCACGCCCCTCAGAAGGGGCGAGAGCAGGCTTTGCAGAGCGGCGAGGACCTCCTGCGGGCGGCCCTGGCCTGCCTTGGGGTTGACGATCAGGAGGGAGTTCATCGGGGTTTAAGCGAAAAAGTCACGGGCGATTGTAGCACAGACGGGCCTTTTTTGGGAACGGGCGTGGGACGCGGTGCGGTGCCGCTGCCGAGCGCCGCCTTTGCCGTGCCGCCCGTCGTGCCGCGCGGTATACTGGATGCCATGCTGACGCAGACGACCATCGCGCCCCCCGGATGGGTGCAGGCACAGGAACCTGCCGACTGGCTGACCGAGGATGAGAGGGCAGTATTCGTCTCGTGGCGCTCCGACAAGCGCCGGGCAGAATGGCTGGCGGGGCGGCTTGCCGCCAAGCGCCTGCTCCGCGAATCCTACGGCCTGCCGCCGCTTCTGTGTGTCATCGGGCGGGAGGGACCGGCCCCGTGCATCCTCAGCCCGGACCTCACGGCCCATCCTCGGGTGCGCCTCCGCCTGTCCCTGTCGCACAGCGCGGGCCTGGGTGCGGCGACGGTCTCCGATCCCGACCGGGAGGGCACCGCAGGCGTTGACGTGCAGCGCGTCCGCCCGGTCCATCCCGGCCTTGGCTTGCGCGCCTTCACGCCCGGCGAGCGGGCACAGATCGGATCACGGTTCGGCGACGGAAATGACCCGGACGGCCTGCTGCTCCTTTGGGCGCTGAAGGAGGCCGCTATCAAGGCCCGCCGCGCGGCCTGGGGGCGCGCGTTGCGCGAGATCGAGGTGAGGCTCTCCGGCCCCTCGACGGCGACAATCCACATCAGCGGCGAGCCGGCGCTGACGGCGGCCTACGCGCGCCTGGGGGATACGACAGACGCCTGGTGGCTGGCCCGCGCCGTCCGGCCCGTGGCAGAGTAGGAACCCGCCCGGCGGGTGGGGTCTTCCGTGACCGATCCTATCCCTAAATATAGATCTTGTACGTCGGGATGCCCAGCAGTGGCCCGATGATCGCCCACAGCGATCCCATCGTGTAGTCCCCCAGGATCAGGCCCAGAAAGAAAGGGATCGCCCGGCGGTACAGCGAGACGCCGCCGTAGCGCAGGATCACGAACTTGAGCAGCCAGGCGATCAGGACAGGGAGCCAGAAATACTCCATTGCATACGACAGCGCCAGGGCGTACCCCGCCGGGTGGAACGGCCACCACACGAAGCTCGACCGCATCAAGGACAGCGCGACGGTCAGCACGAACCCGCCCGTGATGTAGTACAGGCCCGTCGAGGCCGGGGCGACCGGCTGGTTCAGCCACGACGCCAGGCGGTCATAGCTCTCGCCGCCCACGAACCCCTTGTAGCCGGTCGCCTTGCCCGCCGCCCCCGCCGCATAGGTCACGTGCAGGTTGGCCCAGTCGGTTGCAAGGAGACTGAGGATCGAGGCGGCGGCCAGGACGCCCACGATGCTGCCGAAGCGCACCGAGCGCTTGCCCTCCATCATCTTGAAGGCCTCCAGCTGGTTCGGCATCGGGTGGTTGCGGTAGCCCCGGTTGAACCAGTAGAGCACCGACAGCAGCGTCAGGTCCTGTGTCCCCAATGCCCGCGTCCCGAAGACGGTCACCAGCACCTGGATGGGGTTCACCCAGACGATCTCGTGCGGGGAGCCGAGTTCGGCCCGGACGCGCGTGATCACGAAGCCCAGCAGGAACACGATCCCGAAGAAGGCCAGGGCGACCCACGCGCTCATCCCGATCAGCGCGGAGAATAGGGCCAGCAGCAGGCCCCCGCCCGCCAGCCCCGCCAGCGCCCACCGGTACCGGCTGGCCTCGGCGGGGTCCTCCGAGCCGGCCCCCTCCCGTACCGATGCCCACACGCTGCGCCAGTAGTGGCGGCCCGCGTAGAGCAGCATCACGCCCAGGCCCAGCCACGCGCCGGTTGCCTGCTGGCCGAAGTACGGGAAGCCGTTGGCCTGCCCCGTATCCCAGCCGTAGACGTCGCCGGTTACCCGGAACAGCCGGGCGAACACATAGAAGAACCAGCACGAAAACGACAGGTCCAGCGGCATGAAGTAGCCCAGGCCGACCGCGAAGGGGTAGAACGAGGACTGCGTGGACCCGATGGCACTCCACGGCCTGTTGGTGACCAGGTCTTGCAGCTGGAACAGCTTCACGTTGATCTGCGGCATTGACGGGATCAGCTCGTGCAGGCCGTTCAGCCCCGACACGGCAAAGGCCAGCCCGAAGCCGGCCCACATGACGGGGTTCTGGAAGAAGGCCTTCCCGGCATCATCGGCGGTCATGGCGAGGGGGAGCTGCACGATGGGGAATGTCAGCTTCTCGTTCTCGACCCAGGCCCGGCGCACCAGGATGGTCATGCACAGGTACATCCCCACCAGCGTCAGGAAGAACAGTCCCCACGCGGCGAGCGGCACGACCCAGGCCCGCAGGTAGGTCTGCCCCTCCGGGCTGTAGATGCTCACGTGGCCCCGGTTGAAGGCCCGCAGGGCGTCGCGGTCGGACACGACGAGCCAGCGGGGCAGGTACCGGAAGAAGAGCGCCTGCCACTTGTTCTCGGGCGTCGCGTGCCAGAAGGCGTAGGGGATGGAGCCGAACATATTCTGCATCGTGTCGTGCCCGGCGAACGTGCAGGACACGACCAGCATGATGTAGACCAGCAGCAGCTCCTCCTGCCGCAGCGGCTTCAAGCGGGGGACGATCTTGCGCCCGGCGAAGTTCAGGAGCACGAGCACGAACAGCAGGAAGACGGGCGTGATGAACAGCGGCAGCGAGGTGCCGTCGAGCGTGTACCAGCGGACCTCGATCACGGTGGTCCAGAAGACGTTGAGCGGGACCAGAACCAGGCCGAGCAGCAGGGCACGCCACAGGGCCAGTGGCCGTGCGTCGGTTATCGGGGAGGCCGTGGCTGCGGACGGACCGCTGGGGTCTTGGCGGGCGTTTGTGGGCGTCATGGGTGGTTGTTCGGCAGACGACGTCTCAGTTCCTGCGTGTGTGCCGCGCCTGAACTCGCGCCGGGTGGGTTCCCGTCGCACCGGGTATAAGATCCCAATGACCGCCGAAAGGAACACCGCCCCCGTGATCGAACACGAGCTTTTCACACGGCACGAACTCAACCCGATCATCAGCCCCAGCGACCTGCCCTACCCCTGCGACTGCGTCTGCAACCCCGCCGCCCACCTGGTCGGCGACGACGTGCTTTTGCTGCTGCGCGTCATCGACCAGGAGGGCAGCTCCCACGTCACCGTCGCCCGCTCTCGCGACGGGGTCACGGACTGGCGCATCGAGTCCACGCCGCTGCTGCACCCGGACGACCGGAACCTGCCCTACGAGAGCTACGGGTGTGAGGATCCGCGCGTGGTCTATCTGGCGGAACGGGGGCAGTACGCGATCACCTACACCGGGTATTCACCCCTGGGTGCCGGTGTCTGCATCGCGACTACCGAAGACTTCCAGACGGTGGACCGCTTCGGGCTGGTGCTGGCTCCGAACAACAAGGACGCCGCCCTGTTCCCGCGCAAGGTCGGCGGGCGCTACTGGATGCTGCACCGGCCCGCCCTGGGCGACATGGAGCACATCTGGCTGGCCGAGAGCCAGGACCTGGTCCACTGGGGGCACCCGTGGATGATCATCAGCGAGCGCGGCGGCCCGTGGTGGGACGGCGACAAGGTGGGTGGTGGCCCGCCCCCCATCGAGACCACGGACGGCTGGCTGATCATCTTCCACGGCGTCAAGGGCACGTCGCACGGCCCGATCTACCGCACGGGCCTGGCCCTGCTGGATTTAGACGACCCGCGCAAGGTCATCCGCCGCCTGCCCCGCTGGGTGTTCGGCCCCAAGGAGCCTTACGAGTCCACGGGCTTTATTCCCGGCGTCGTCTTCCCCACCGGGACCGTGATCAAGGGCGACGAGCTGTACCTCTACTACGGGGCCGCCGACACCCGCATCGGCCTGGCGACGACCAAGATCCAGACCCTGCTGGACGCGCTCAAAGAAGAAGGGAAATAGAAGAGGAAGATCAGGGCGGGGGCGAAGGGCCACGCAGGGGACGGCGGGGGGTTGGAGGCGCGGCCCGCAGGCGAAATCCCACGGAATGAATTCCGTGGACACGCAGCCCGCAGACTCTTCCTGTGCGTTACCCCAGCTGCTTATACTCGGCCTTCAGGCACTCGCGGATCTCGTCCATCGCCTCCTGCGCGTTCTCCCACTCGCCGACCTCCACCTCGCGGCCTTCCAGCTCGGTGTAGGTGGCGAAGAAGTGGCGAATCTCCAGCAGGCGGTGGTTGGGGATGTCCCCGATGTCGGACGTCTCGGCGTAGAGCGGGTCGCTGACGGCGACGCACAGCACCTTGTCATCGCGCTCGCCTTCCTGGCGCAGCCGCAGGATGCCGATGGGGCGCACGCGCATCAGGCAGCCGGGGAAGGTCGGCTGGTCGATCAGCACGACCACGTCGAGCGCGTCCCCGTCGTCGGCCATCGTGCCGGGGATGAAGCCGTACTCGGCGGGGTAGGCCACCGACTGGTACAGGACGCGCGACAGGGCGACGCCCTCCATCTCCTCGTCCCACTCGTACTTGTTCTTGCTGCCGCGCGGAATCTCAATCAGCGCCGTCACGCTGCCGTCCTCCAGGTGCGGGTTCATGTCCGACTTCATCGCCAAGTTCCCCTTCCCGACACGTCTTAGTGCCTCCCCTGTTAGTCATGCCCGACCTGTTTTCCTGCCGACACTTGGCGGCGAATCCCTTCCTCCACAGCGTTTCGGGCGTCTCAGCGAGTATAATGCCGGTAATCATGCCGGGGAAAAAATACAAGACCGTGATCGTGTGGATGCGGCGGGACCTGCGCGTCCAGGATAACGCCGCCCTGCACGCGGCGTGTGAACGGGCCGAGCACGTCATCCCGCTGTTCGTCTTCGACCCGGACATCCTGGGCCGGGCGGACACGGGCGCGGCCCGCGTCGCGTTCCTGCTGGACGCCCTGCGCGTGTTAGACGCCAATCTCCAAAAATTGGGGGGGCGGCTGGTCGCGCGGCGGGGCAAGGTGCCCGACGAGATCGTCCGCGCGGCGACCGAGTGGGGCGCCGACGCGGTCTTTCATCAGCGCGAGTTCGAGCCGTTCGGGCGGGCGCGGGACGAGGCGGCGGCCCAGGCGCTGGCTCGGTCGGGCGTGGCCGTGGAGACGTTCCCCGGCCTGGCCGTCTTCGAGCCGGACGAGCTGATGTCGCAGGGGGGGACGCCGTACACGGTCTACGGACCGTACAAGCGGCTCTGGTTCAGCCGCCCCGCCGACAGGCCCCTCCCCGCCCCGCGCCGCGTCCCCACCCCCGCCGGGGCCACGGGCGACGCGCTGCCGGCGGTCGGCGATCTCAATTTCTCGACCGACCAGGAGTTCGAGTGCGGCGGCGAGGACGCCGCGCACGACCTCTTGAAGTCTTTCCTGAAGGACAAGATATGGGGCTACGACACCCAACGGGACGTGCTGGCGGACGACGGCACCTCGAAGCTGTCCCGGCACCTGCACCTGGGGACGATGACGCCCCGTTTTATTTTAGACACTGTCCGCCAGCTCGGCAAAGACAGGCCGACGGGCGGGGCCGAGACCGCCGAGCACCAGCCCGCCCCGGACCACTCGGGCTTCCTGGGCGAGATCGCCTGGCACGATTTTTACTTGCAGATTCTGCACCACTTCCCCCACGTCGCGGGGGGCGCGTTCCGCCCGCGCTTTGACGCCCTGGAGTGGGAGAACAACGAAGAACTCTTCGCGGCCTGGCGCGAGGGCCGGACGGGCTACCCGGTTGTGGACGCGGCCATGCGGCAGATGAACCAGACGGCCTGGATGCACAACCGGGGCCGCATGGTCGTGGCCTCGTTCCTGACCAAAGACCTCTTGATCGACTGGCGCTGGGGCGAGAAGTATTTCATGGAGACGCTGGTAGACGGCGACCAGGCCGCGAACAACGGCGGCTGGCAGTGGGCGGCGGGGACGGGGACGGACGCCCAGCCGTTTTTCCGCATCTTCAATCCGACCAGCCAGGGCGAGAAGTTCGACCCCGACGGCGCGTATGTGCGGCGCTGGGTGCCGGAGCTTGCCCGCGTCCCGGCCCAGGCCATCCACGCGCCCTGGAAGCTGTCCCCCGCCGAGCGCGCGCACCTGGGCTGCGCAGATTACCCCGCGCCCGTCGTAGACCACGCAGCCCAACGGGCACGGGCGCTGGCGATGTACGGGAAGGTACCGAAGGAGGCCGGATGAAGGGACTGCAAGGCCGCAGGGGAGGCGAAAGAGAGGCATTCCGCCTAGCACTTATCCTGTGCCTGGCCCTATGCTTGGGAGGAAATGCCGCGCGCGCGCAGACACCCCCCGCCCCCCCAGGGGCCGCCGTCAGCGGGCCGCCGGATGTTCTGGTTCTGCTCTACCAGCGGCCCGGAGCGGGCGACCAGATAGACGTCACGTACAAGCATACCGTGCCGCACGCGCAGGCGCTGGCCGACCTGTCCGCGCTGGCGCGGGCGACGGGCTGGCCCATCGGGTCCAGCCGGATCACCGACGCCGCGCCGCCGACGCAGGGCAAGGGCGGCCTGATGACCAGCAGCGTGTTTGTCGTCCCCGGCGCGATCCGCGACGACACGCACACGTTCCCCGTCGAGGCCTTCGCGACGGCCTTCCGGTCCTACCGCCGGATCGGCCTGATCTTCCTCGTCGGGCCGGCGTTTCAGTTCCAGGGGATCGGGGATTATGCCGATAACAACCTGCGGATCAGCCTCGACCACCGCGGCTCGGTCTTCAACTACCAGATCGAGATTCTGAACCCCGGTTTCGGCGCGCTGGACCTGCCCCGGTCACAGCCGCTCGCCGGCCCGGCCCGGCCCGCACGCTCGCCGCTGGCCCTGATGGCCGGCGTCCTCGCCGCCGCCGCGGCCGTGGGCATCGCCGTTTACCTCCTGACGGCCCGCCTCGCCCGGCGGACGACCTAGAAACATCGCGATCCGCGAGAGGGACACTTCATGCTAGAGATACACGAACTGCTGACGGTGGCCGCATCCAAGAAGGCCTCCGACGTCTTCATCAAGGCCGGCGGGCCGCCGGCCATGCGAATCAGCGGGCGCATTCACCTCACCGACGCCCCACCGCTGAACGGCGACGACTGCCGCAACCTCGCCTACAGCGTCATGACCCACGAGCAGATCGGCCGCTTCGAGCACCGGCACGAGCTGGACCTGGCCTTCGAGGTCGAGGGCGTCTGCCGCATCCGGTGCAACGTCTACCAGCAGCGCGGCACGATGGGCATGGTGCTGCGACTGATCCCGCTGAAGCTGTTCACGCTGGAGCAGCTCGGCATGCCGCCCATTCTGTCCGAAATGACCAAGAACCGGCAGGGGCTGATCCTGGTGACGGGGCCGACGGGGAGCGGCAAGTCCACGACGATGGCGGCCATGATCGACCTGATCAACTCGACCCGGCGCTCGAACATCATCACCTGCGAGGACCCCATCGAGTTCATGCACCCGGATAAGATGTCCATCGTCTCGCAGCGCGAGATCGGCCTGGACACCGACTCGTTCGCCGACGCCCTGAAGTACATGCTGCGGCAGAACCCGGACGTGATCCTGGTCGGCGAGATGCGCGACATCGAGACCATGAGCATCGGCCTGTCGGCGGCGGAGACCGGCCACCTGGTCTTCTCCACCCTGCACACCGCGTCGGCGGCGGAGACCATCGACCGCATCATCAACATGTACCCGCCGACCGACCGGGACATGCTCTGCCTGCGTCTGGCCGGCTCGCTCAAGGGCGTCATCTCGCAGAAGCTGCCGCCGCGCTCGGACGGCACGGGCCGTGTCGGCGCGGTCGAGGTCATGGTGGTGACGCCGACCATCTCCAAATTGATCGAAGAGGGCCGCGCGTCGCAGCTCTACGGGGCCATCGCCGAGGGAAACTTCTGGGGGATGCAGACGATGAACCAGTGCCTCATCAAATACGTCCGGGCCGGCCTGATCAACGAAGAAGAGGCCCTGGCGAACGCGGGCAACGTCACGGAGATGAAGCAGATGCTGCGGCGGCCGTAGCAAAGAACCTAACCCCCCGACCCCCACGCACAGGCACCCCGGAGGGTCCCTAAGAAGGAAGGGGGAGTTGGAAAGCCTTTGTTCTTACCCTTCCCTCCAAGGGAGGTGTTAGGTCCTCGGCGGGGGTAGGTCCGAGGCGGGGGTAGGTCCGAGGCGGGGGTAGGCATCACGCCGCCCGCGCGATGCAGCCGGGGTCGTCCACCGTAGGCGCGTTGACCTGGCGCGAGACGGCATAGGCCTCCATCGCGTCAGGGGGGTACGGGCCGAGCAGGGACAGCAGCGCGCCCGCCTCGGAGACGGACGGGTCGAGCCACAGCGCCTCATCCTTGGGCCGCAGGATGGCCGGCATCCGGTCGTGGATCGGGGCTGCGACGGCGTTGGGGGCGGTCGTGATGATGGTGCAGGAGCGCAGGGCAACGCCATCCGGCCCGCGCCACTCGTCCCACAGGCCGGCGAAGGCGAACAGGCCGCCGTCGGTTAGCCGCAGGTGCATCGGGGTCTTGGCCGGCTTGGCTCCTGTTCCTGTAACTTGCCACTCGTAGAAGCCGTCGGCGGGGATCAGGCAGCGGCGGCGCGACAGGGCGGCGCGGAACGACGGCTTCTCGGCCAGCGTTTCGGCGCGGGCGTTGATCATCCGGTTGCCGACAGAAGCGTCCTTGGCCCAGGACGGGATCAGCCCCCAATGGTAGGATTCGAGGCGGCGCGCGCCGTCCTGCGTCACCACCAGGACATCCTGCGTGGGAGCGATGTTGTAGCGCGGCTCCGCCCCTGAGAGGGCCACCGTCTCGGCGGCGAAGCGCTCTTCCAGCTCTTCCAGAGTGTGATGGAGTGTGAATCGTCCGCACATGGTTGTTTGCCTTACCCCCGCAAAAATATCTGGAAAAAGTTCTTGACAGGCGGCGCGGCCTGTGTTATAGTATGTTCAGCGCCGGCACCCAGGCCGGCGAGAGATCGCCCCAATGCGCTCCCCGCGCGCATCCGCTGAAGCCGCCGCCCGGTGTATCCCCGCACCCGGCGGCGGTTTTCTGTTTGCCCCGTCACCCGTCACCGCTCATCCGTCATCGGGACCGGCGAGGTCTTCGGGGGCGCGGGCGACCGTCGCCTGGATCGAGTCCTCGACGAAGCGCGCGACGACTTCTTCGGTCCCCAGCGTCGTCACCTGCTTGGTCAGCGTGGCGATGTGCTTATCCAGGACGGGCCAGGCGGCGGGGTCAGGCTCCGCCGCCCGCCGGTCGCGCAGGTCGCGCAGGCGGTCTTCCAGGGCCAGCCGCAGCGCGCGCCACTCCGAGGCGCGCGGTGCCCCCCCGGTGAACTCGTCCACGACGGCGTCCGTGTTCGGCGTTGTCATGCTTCGGTTTACCCACATCTGCGAAAACCGCATCTGCGAAAAACCCCGTATTCTTCCCCCCTATAAAAACTCCTCAGAGGTGCCGACAATCGGCGTAGACGCTGTTCTCGCCGCTGTTCGGGACCGAAGGGAATACTTTATGACGCGCGGAGTGTACACCGCCGTTTCCGGGATGCTTGCCAGCCAGGCCGCCCAGGACACCATCGCACAGAACCTCGCCAACGCCGGCACGACCGGCTACAAAGAGGACATCCCCCGCTTCCAGTCGTTCGGGGACGCTTTGGCGTCGCGGCTTTCGCCCGGCGGGTCGTCCTCCATCGGCGGCCTGGGGAGCGGCGCGGGGTTACGCGACGAGACCACGAACTTCGCCGACGGCGGCATGGAGAAGTCCGGCAACCCGCTCGACGTCGCCCTCACCGGCGACGCCGCCTTGGTCGTTCAAACGCCCCAAGGTCTGCGGCTGACGCGGGACGGGGCGCTGACCTTGGACGCCCGCCGGACACTGGTCCAGTCCAACGGCCTGTCCCCCGTTCTGGGCGACACGGGCCGCCCGATCCAGATTCCCGCCAGGACCAAGGACATCGCCATCAACACGCGCGGCGAGATCCTGGCTGACGGCGTCCGCGTGGGCCGCCTGCGGCTCGCGGGGCTGTCGGCCTCGGACAACCCGGTTAAGATGGGCGACAACCTGTTCCGGGTCCCGGCCCTGCGCCCCGCCTCGCCGACGGCGACGGTTCGGCAGGGCTTCCTGGAAGCCTCCAACGTCAGCGTCGTCAAGGAGATGGTCAACATGATCTCGATCATGCGGGCCTACGAGACCAACCAGAAGATGCTCCAATCCGAGGACGATGCGACCGGCAAGTCCATCAACGAAGTCGTCAAGCTGTAGCATAGCTCAGAACCCAACCCGGCTGGACTGTCCTGATGCCTTCGGGCCGATGGCGGAAGCCGACCGACCCGCCCCCTCTGACCGGGGGGGCACTCGATCACACCCCAGGAGAACCCCGCACCATGATGCGCTCACTCTACACGGCGGCGACCGGCATGATGGCCCAGCAGCTCAACATGGACGTCGTCGCGAACAACCTCGCCAACGTCAACACCGTCGGCTTCAAGCGCAGCCGGGCCGACTTCCAGGACCTGCTGTACCAGGAGATGCGCCCCGCCGGGGCGACCGTCGCCCAGGGCGCGACCTCGCCGACGGGCCTGGAAGTCGGCCTGGGCGTCAAGGCCGGCGCGACCGTCACCCAGTTCGACCAGGGCACGTTCCAGAACACCGGCAGCAAGTACGACGTCGGCATCGAGGGCGAGGGATTTTATAAAGTTCTGCTCCCCGACGGCACCACGGGCTACACCCGCGACGGCGCGTTCAAGCGCGACGTGCAGGGCAAGCTGGTCAACTCCGACGGCTATTCCATTCAGCCCGAGATCACCATCCCCACCGACGCCGACGACATCGCCATCGGCAAGGACGGCACCGTCTCGATCACCCGCGGCGGCTCCAACAAGCCCGAGAACGTCGGCAAGATCACCCTGACCCGCTTCTCCAACCCCGCCGGCCTGGAACACCTGGGTGGCAACAACTTCCGCGAGACAGCCGCCTCCGGCTCGCCCACCGACGGCACCCCCGGCCAGGCCGGCTTCGGCACCTTGTCGCAGGGCATCCTGGAGATGTCCAACGTCCAGATCGTGCAGGAGATGGTCAACATGATCACCGCTCAGCGCGCCTACGAAGTCAACTCCAAGGCCATCCAGACCTCGGACGAGATGCTGCAAACGGCCAACCAGCTCAAGCGCTAGGGGGTTACTTTCCCGTGAACATGCTCCCCCGCCTCGGCCTGCTGGCCGTGTGCTGCCTCGTTCCCGCCCCCGCCTTCTGCAGCACCGCCCCGGTCCGCGTGTCGCTCCGCGCCGCCCCCGCCGCGCGGCCCGATGCCGACGGCTTCATCACGCTGGGCGCGGTCGCCGACCTGTCCGGCGGCGACAAAGCGGCCCGGACGCGCCTGGCGTGCATCCAGGTCTGCCGCGCCCCGCTGTCCGGCGAGACGCGGCACCTGACGCGCGGCGACCTGGCCCTGAAGCTGCGCCAGGCCGGCTGCGACCCCGACAAGGCCGCCCTGCTGGGCGGCGCACAGGAAGCGGAGGTGACGGCGGCGGGAGCGGCCACCGAACCTAACCCCCCGGCCCCTTTCCTTCCTGAGGAGGCATCGCGGCTCATCGTGAGGGGAGGTTCCCCTCCCCTCGTCCACCGGGGCGACGCTGTCACCATCGTGATTCACAGCGACTCGCTCCTTATCAGCGCCGCCGGCGTGGCCCGCGAGGCCGGCGCGGTGGGCGACGCCATCCGCGTCCACCGCGACGGCGTGATGACCGACCTGACGGCGCGCGTCGTGGACGCGCGGACCGTGCAACTGGAGATCCAGCCTTGAACACACCCGCCTGCAAAACACTGCTGCACTCGCTCGCCCTGCTAGCCGTCGCCGCGACGTTCGCCGCCGACGCTCAGGCCGACTCGCTGTTCCCCGGCAGCAGCACCGACGTCGCCCGTAACAACAGCGCAGCCGTCTCGCTGTTCTCCGACAGCAAGGCACGCCGCGTCGGCGACACGCTCACCGTCGTCATCGTTGAAGCCGGCTCCGCCAACGTCGCCGCGTCCACCAAGACATCCAAGAACGAGAGCCTGAACTACGGGCCGGGCTTCGGGCCGCTGCTGCACAACATCCCCGCGTTCGGACTGGGCGGCGGCATCAACACGACGGCCAGCGGCAGCACCAACCGCACCGACAACCTCACCGCCAGCATCGGCGTCACCGTGACGCGCGTTCTGCCGAACGGCAACCTGGAAGTCGAGGGCAAGCGCAAGGTGGGCATGAACGCCGAGACGCAGGAGATCACGCTCACCGGCGTCGTCCGCCCGCAGGACGTGGCGTTCGACAACACGATCCAGTCCCCGCTGGTGGCCGACGCCCAGATCAAGTACGGGGGGCGCGGCCCGGTGGGCGACAAGCAGCACGACGGGATCATCACGCGCATCTTCAAGATTCTGTTCTGAGATGGTGCCCGGCACGGGGGAAGTCCGCGCCCGGCACTGGAAGTGCCGGGCTACCCGGAGAAAGTCACTCCGTGACTCAGGATCGGTGCTTGTCGGCTGGTGCCCGTCTCATAACTCCTCAGTGCCGGAGGCACTTCCTCCGAGTAGCCCGGCACTTCCAGTGCCGGGGCCTGTTCAGGCGATGCCGCCCTAAACTTCTTGCGCGCCGTGCCCGATAACAATACCAGGATGCTTAAACCACACGCCATCACTCTCGGAACGCTGGCCCTCGGACTTCTGGCCTTTGCACCCGCCGCGTCGGCACAGACGCGGCTCAAGGACATCGCCATGGTGCAGGGTGTCCGGGGCAACCAGCTCGTCGGCTACGGCCTGGTCGTCGGCCTGGACGGGTCGGGGGACGGGACCGGGGCGACGTTCACGCCGCAGTCGGTGGCGTCGATGCTCCAGAAGTTCGGCGTAACCGTGCCGCCGTCCGCGCTGAAGCTCAAGAACGTGGCCGCGGTCATGGTCACGGCGACCCTGCCCGCGTTCGTCAAAAACGGCTCGACCATCGACGTCACCGTCAGCAGCCTGGGCGACGCAAAATCGCTCCAAGGCGGGACGCTGCTCCAGACGCCGCTTCAGGCAGCCAATAATCGAGTCTATGCCGTGGCTCAGGGCGCAGTCTCCGTGGGCGGCTTTTTGGCCGGCGGGGGCGGGGGCGGCAGCGTCTCCAAGAACTTCGTCACCGTGGGCCGCGTGCCGGGTGGTGCCCTGGTGGAACAGGACGTCCAGACGACACTGGGGGGCGCGGGCAGCAATTCTTTGGAGGTGACGCTGAACCAGCCGGACTTCACCACGGCGGCCCGGCTGACAAACGCCATCCGGCGCAGCCTGCCTGCGGGGGCCGTCGGCGTCCAGGCCGAGGACGCCGCGACGATCCGCGTCTCGTTCCAGCCGGGCACGGAACCCGTCTCGCTGATCGCGGCCTTGGAGAGCGTCCCGGTCGAGACTGATTCGGTGGCTAAAGTGGTCATCAATGAGCGCACGGGGACGGTCGTGATGGACGGCAACGTCGGCGTCAGCGCCTGCGCCGTCGCCCACGGCAGCCTGACCGTGCAGATCGGCAACGCCCCGATCATCTCGCAGCCCGGCCCGTTGAGCGGCGGCCAGACGGTCGTGACCCCGCGCCAAAGCATCAAGGTCCAGGAGGGGGACGCGCGGCTGATCCCCGTGGCCGGCGGCGCGACGCTGGACTCGGTGGTCAAGTCGCTGAACGCCCTAGGCGTGACTCCGCGCGACCTGATCGCCATCTTGCAGGCCATGAAAGAAGCCGGCGCGCTCCACGCCGAGATCGAAGTCCAGTAGAGGGAGGTCCAATCGTGCGAATCGAGACGCCCGCCGCGCCCGCCACGGACAAGAAGCACACGGACCTGAAGAAGGCGGCCCAGCAGTTCGAGGGCTACTTCCTGAACGCGATGCTCAAAGAAATGCGAAGAACCGTCCCCGAAGACAAGCTGCTCGGCGACGACGGCCACGGGCAGGAAATCTTCCGCGACATGATGGACCAGACGATCTCCGAGTCGATGTCCAAGCGCGGCGACTTCGGCATCGCCAAGATGATGTACGACCAGCTCGCCTCCTCGCTCGGCGACGCGCCCGGCGCGGCAGGAAGCCCCCCCGCCCCCAGCAACGGGGGAACCGGGAAAGGGACTCCTACTCCCCCATCGTTGGGGGCAGGGGGGCAGTCCAAGACGAACAAGAAAGAGTGACGCCCATGCCCGACGCCAAACACATTTTGCAGGTGCTCCGCGACGAGCTTGCCTTGCAGACGCGCCACTGCAAGCTCCTGGAGGCGCAGGAGCAGGCGCTGCTCGCCTGCGACCGGGCGCGGTTCACGGACTTGCAGGACGATTACGCCTCGGTCCTGGTCGCCCTGGAAGCGCAGGACGCCGCGCGCCGGGCGGCCCTGGAGGACGAAAGCGGCCCTCTGACGCTGTCTCAGCTCAAGGACCTCGTCCCCGCGAAGAGCCGGCACGGGCTGGACGCCCTGGGGGACGGGCTGACGCAGACGCTGGACCGGATCCAGACCCTGAGCCGGCGCAACAAAACGCTGATACAGAACGAACTCGACTACTTTGCGTTCACGCTGGACCTCTTCGTGGAGGCGGGACGCAGCTCCGATGCCGGCTACGGGCCGCGCGGCATGCGAAGCGGGCACCTCACGGGCCGCCTGATGCTGGACCGCCGCGCCTGAGACTGGGGCGCCTGAGACCGGGGCACGGGAAACCACGACGCAGAGAGGATCATCGCCATGCCGGGGACATTTTTCGCGCTGGACATCGGCCGGAGCGGGCTGCAAGCCGCCCAGATCGGCGAGCAGGTGACGGGGCAGAACATCGCCAACGCCGGCACGGACGGCTACTCGGTCCAGTCGGTTCACCAGGAGGCCCTGGACCCCTACCCCGCCTCGGACCACAACACCCTGGCGATCCCCGGACTTCTGGGGTCGGGGGTCGCCGTCCAGAGCATCGGCCGCGCCCGCGACCAGTTCCTGGACACGCAGGTGCGGGACGCCAGCAGCGGCCTCCAGTTCCAGAGCAGCCAGAGCAAAGCCCTCGCCCAGGTGGGCGTCGCTTTCGGGGAGCCGTCCGACACGGGCCTGAACGCCGCCCTGAACGCCTTCTCGGGCGCGTTCCACGATCTCGCCAACAACCCCGAGTCGCTGGGCGTCCGCGCCGCCGCCGTCCAGAACGGCGATGCCCTGGCGCGCTCCTTCCAGGGAGTCCAAGGCGGCCTGACGTCCGTCGCGACCTCGCTGGGCGGCCGGGTCGCCACCGATGTCTCGAACATCAACGCCTACGGCAGCCAGATCGCCGCGCTGAACGTCACGATCCGCCAGCAGACGGCCCAGGGACAGCCGCCGAACGACCTGCTGGACCGGCGCGACGTCCTGCTGGACAAGCTCTCCGCGTTGGCGAACACCACGGTCACGCCCAGCAGCGACGGCACGATAAACGTCCAGATCGGCAACGTCGGCCTTGTTACCGGGCTGGACGCCAGCCCCGTCACCCTGGCGGGCTTGACCGCGCAGGGCGACCTCAAGAGCGGCGAGTTGGCGGGCCTGACCCAGTCGCAGAGCGCAGTTTCGGGTTATCAGACGCAGCTCAACACCCTAGCTGCCTCGGTCGTCTCCCAGGTCAACACCGCCCACAGCGGCGGGACGGGGCTGGACGGGACGACCGGCTTGGCGTTCTTCTCCGCCACGCCGGGCAAAGAGGCGGCTACCCTCGCGGTCAACCCGGTGTTAGTGTCGAACCCCGAAAAGCTGGCCGCGGCGGGGCCGACTACGCCCGCCGGGACGAAGCCGCCGCCCGGCGACGGCTCGGTCGCGACCGTCATCGCCGGGCTGAAGGACAAAACCGTCACGACGCCGGGCGACCCGCTGCTGAACAAGACGATCCAGGGCTTCTACCAGCAGGTCGTTTCCGACGCCGGGGGGCGCGCGGCCAGCGCCAAAACCGCCACCGACAGCGCGCAGGCGAACTCGACCCAGCTCACCCAGCAGCGGGCCTCGGTCACGGGGGTCAGCACCGACACCGAGCTTGCGAACCTGCTCCAATTCCAGCGGGCCTACCAGGCCTCGGCCCGCGTCATCCAGACCGCCGACGACATGGTGGGGACGCTGATCAACAACCTGTTCTCGGGGCGCTAACCGCCGGCGGGGCGGGTGAAACCTGGTAAATGAACGGGGCATAATCGGCCCGAGGTGAGGAACAATGCGAATAACCGACAGCCTGCGCTACGGAAGCCTGCAAGGCAACATCGAGAACAGCCTGCAAAACCTGAATACGGTCCAGCAGCAGATCTCGACCGGCAAGAAATTGACCACGTTCGCCGACGACCCCACCGGGGCGTCCCAGTCGCTGGCCCTGCGGAGCGCCCTGGGCGACAACGCGCAGTATAGCCGCAATGCCGACCAGGCCAAGTCTTTCTTGTCCGCCAGCGACAGCGCGCTGGGCAGTGCGACCAGCCTGATCCAGTCCGCCCGCCAGATCGCCAGCCAGGCGGCGAACTCGGATCAGTCCCCCGAAAGCCTGGCCGCGCTGGGCAGCCAGGTGGATGGGCTGACTCAGCAGCTCACCCAGGTCGCCAACAGCGACCTGCACGGGAAATACCTGTTCGGCGGCACGAACACCCAGACGCCGCCCTATGACGCGACGCAGACGTACAGGGGCAACGCGCAGTCGGTCTCGGCGACGGTCGGGCCGAACTACCAGGTCGCCCTTAACGGCGACGGCAGGGCGACGTTCGGGCCGGCCTTCGCCGCCCTGCAATCGCTGAAGGCCGACCTGACCGCGGCGGGCGCGGGGACGGCGGGCGCAACCGCCGCCCTGTCCGCCGACCTCCAGAAGTTCGACGGCGGCCTGACGGCACTCAGCACCGCCCGCGCCACGACGGGCGCAAAGCTCAACCAGGTGACCACGGTCCAGTCCCACCTCGCCCGCGCCGCCGGCACGTATCAGGAAGCCATCTCGAACATCGAGGACGTCGATCTGGCGCAGGCCTACGTGCAGCTCCAGAGCGCGACGAACGTCTACCAGGCCTCCCTTACGGCCACGGCCAAGGCCTCCCAGTACAGCCTCGCCGATTTCCTGCACTAGTACCCGCTTTGGTCTCGGACCATTTTTTAGGAGCACTTCCCTTCATGCACATCGACACCACACGCTTCGGCGCCCTGAACGTGGACGACCGCAAGGTCATCACCTTCCCCGACGGGATGCCCGGCTTCGAGGACCGGCGGCTTTTCACCCTCGTCCCCCACCACACGGTGGACGGAGGCAAGGGCAGCCCGTTCGTCTGGCTCCAGTCTTTGGAGGACGGCGAGCTGGCGTTCCTTGCGATGGAGCCGCACCAGTCGTTCCCCGAATACGCCCCGCGCGTCCCCCGCGCCGAGATGGAGGCGCTGTCCCTGAACGGCGAGGGTGCCCGCCCGCGCCTGTTCTCGCTGCTGACTGTCCCCGTCGGCGACCCGTGCGGCATCACCGCCAACCTCATGGCCCCGGTCGTCGTCAACACGCGCGCCCGGCTCGCCAAACAGGTCGTCCTGAACACCGACGAGTACGGCCTGCGCCACCGCCTGCTCCCCGGCGATTAAGCCGCCCGAGCGGGATTGACATCGGGAACGATTTAGACGTACAATGGGGTAACAAAACTGCCCCACAAACACACCGTGGTGCCAGGGAGGGCTTGAATATGCTAGTTCTTACGCGACGACTCAATCAGAGCATCAAAATCGGCGACGACATCGAGATCACCGTGGTCGAGGTGCGCGGCGACCAGGTCCGCCTGGGTGTCGCCGCCCCGCGCGACGTCACCGTTCACCGCAAAGAAATCTACCTGCAAATCCAGCAAGAGAACCGCGCTGCCTCCGCCGCACCCAGCGTTTCGAGCCTGGACGAGCTGGGCGACGCGATCACCAAGCAGGGCCGCGTCAAGTAGCGGCCACGTCACCAAGAACAAATACGCGCCCGCTTTTGCCCAACGCCGCGGCAAGAGCGGGCGCGTTTTCTTTTGGGTGGCTTGCCGGGGCAGTAGAGTGCCCCGACACCTCTTCCGCCCCTCATCGGGGAGACTCCAGACCATGAAAGCAGTCGTCCAACGAGTCACGCGGGCGGGCGTGACCATCAAGGAGACGGGGACGCGGCGGGAGATCGGGGCGGGGCTGGTGACTCTGCTCGCGGTCGCTCAGGGCGACACCGCCGAGGGCGCAGCTTGGCTGGCGGAGAAGCTGGTCGGGCTGCGCGTCTTCGAGGACACGGACGGCAAGATGAACCTGTCGCTGCGCGAGACCGGCGGGGCAATGCTGGTCGTGTCCCAGTTCACACTGCTGGGCGACGCGCGCCGTGGGCGGCGGCCTTCGTTCGCCCTGTCCGCGCCGCCGGACATCGCACGGCCGCTTTATGAGACGTTCGTCCGGGCCGTCGTCGCCCAAGGGATCGGCGTTCAGACCGGCGAGTTCGGGGCCGATATGTCGGTCGAGATCGTCAACGACGGGCCGGTGACGCTGGTGGTGGAGACGCCGGCCCTTTCCGGTTCTTAGCGGCAGCGGGGGCCGGGGGGCCGCTCAACAGGAGCGTCTTGCCCTCGATGCGGACGCTCTGGACGGTGATGGGCAGGCGGCGGCGCATGGAGCGCGAGAAGCGGGCCGCCAGCGCGTCCGCCTGGCGGGCCAGCACAAGGGCCGGAACCGGGAAGCGCCCGACGTGGGCCTGCGTCACGGTGAAGCGCAGCCCGAGGCTCGGGTCGGGGGTCAGCAGGCCGTCGAACTGGACGTTTTGCGGGTGGCCGTGGAAGTCCATCGTCGCGCGGATGGTCAGGCCGGACGGCTCCAAGAGGAACACCTGGATGGCCCGGATGCCGTGCGCGGCCAGCAGGCGGCGCGCGGCGGGGCTGCCGGCGAGGAAGACGTTCAGGTCTTCCTCCGAGACGCGCAGGGTGCGTGATGCGGGCGGGGGCGCGGGGGAAAAGGGCCGGGACAAAGCCGGACGGGGCGCATTGAGCGCGACCAGGCTTTCCAGGCGCTTCTGGGCCAGCGCCACCTGGCGCACCGTCGGGTGCAGCGCGGCGGGCGGCGGCACGGCGGGCGGGCGGTGCAGGACGACCAGCCCGAAGGCAGCCAGGCCGGCGGCGAGGAAGACGAGTATGGCCGCCCGACGTGTCAAAGCTGTCCGCCGTTCTTTGTTTTGGCCTTGGAATTACCCGTGCGCTTCGGCGAAGACGCGGTGGAGCTGAAGCTCCTGGTCGGCGGCGACCATCGCGATGGCAGTGTCCCCGGCCTCGAAGCGGATGTCGCCCTGCGGGAGCAGGGCGTTGTCGCGGCGGACGATGGAGATGACCAGGGCGTTGCCGGGCAGGGGCAGGTCCTGGACGGTGCGCCCGAGCACCGGCGAGCGCTCCGAGACGGTGATCGTGACCACCTCGATGTTGCCGTTCTTGAGCGCCCCCAGCGGGATGACCTCGCCCGGCTCGATCTGCTGGTCCAGGAGGTTGAAGATGATCTGGGTGCTGGACACGGTCGTGTCGATGCCCAGCCTCTCGAACAGCGTCAGGTTGTTGGGGTCGTTGACGCGCGCGACGGTGCGGGGGGCCTGGAACTTCTTCTTCGCCATCTGGCAGATGACCAGGTTGTCCTCGTCGTCGCCGGTCACGGCCACGATGACGTCGGCCCGCCCGAAGCCGACCTCGGCCATCAGCCGCACCTCGCAGCCGTCGCCTTGGACCACGATCTCGCCCATCTGCTCAGCCAGCATCGCCTGCCGCCGCCTGTCTTTTTCCAGCAGCAGGACTTCGTGCCCCTCGGAGAGAAGCTGTTTGGTCAGGTAGTAGCCGACCTTGCCACCGCCCACGACGATCACATACATAGAATTGTCCTTAGAACGCAACCACAAAGGGGTCGCACACGCGAAAGCCTAGTGTCATTTGATCGTTCGTTTTGCGTCGCATGGCGAAGGCTGCGCCGCAACCTGGTACTTGTCCCGGTAGATGCAGTTGTGCAGGTGTTCGCCCTTGTGAACCTCTACAAAGTAATCGTGCGCCCGGAGGATACAGACCATCTCCCACATCCGCCGTAGACAATCCTGGGCAGAAATAAGGAACCAGAACGTGACCCGACCCTGAATGCGGCGCTGATTCGGGGCGGGCAAGTTGATATTGAACCAAACTAAGACATCTTGAAGCCGTTTGCGCTCCTCGGTAGTTAAGTCGCCTGAATTGAGCAATGTGTCGGCGGCCCGGAACAAGCCCTGCGGTTGGTGTGAGGCTTCGTTGATCTGGGTGATGACAAACCGTATATACATGGCCCAGCGTTTCAAGAAATCTACCCGCCGCCTCACCCGCGCTGTTCGAGGTACAGCTTGTCCCAGCCTTGGGCGGCTTGCTGCAAGGCACCGTTGCCGCTGCTGCCCAGGGCGGCGTCGTGGATCAGGCCCGCCGCGAGCGTGGTGGTGCAGAGCGTGGTGATGCCCATCTCGCGGTAGGCCTGGGCGCGGATGGGGTCGTAGATGCGGGCGACGACGCGGGCGATGCCGAACACCTCGCGCGCGATCTGGGCGGCCATGATGTTCGTGTTGTCGCCCTGGGTCACGGCCACGAACACGCCGGCCTGCTCCAGCCCGGCCCGGCGCAGCAGGTCCTGGTCCAGGCCGGACCCGACCAGGCGCTGGCCCTTGAACTTTGTGCCGAGCCGGCGGAACGAGTCGCTGGTCTGGTCGAGGACGGTGACGTCGTGCCCCTCGCCCGACATCTGCTTGGCGAGCGTCGAGCCGACCCGGCCGCAGCCCAGAATGACGATCTTCTGGCCCTGAGCGGCGGCGGCGGCGGTATCTGGCGGCATGAGTGAAAATCCTTTCCGCTTGGGCGGCGCGATGCACAACAGCATACACCCCCTGCCGGGCCGCTGTCAAGCCCCGTCCCACCCCCGAGCCGGGAGTGTCTAACATAGGTCGGCAATGAAGTCGCAGACATGAGCTGGCAGTTTGGGGAAGTTGCGCTTCTGCTCCTGACGACGGTTCCAAGCATACACAAACAAAGCCACCGCCCGCCCCAGCG
>JAABUU010001129.1_pt1 | contig 47940 bp, 44 predicted proteins | sample 5559301 | NCBI WGS metagenome assembly JAABUU01 (sample SAMN10711884, study PRJNA513360) | rock metagenome | isolation source: Antarctica rocks | place: Antarctica: Victoria Land, Richard Nunatak white | reverse complement strand
AACAATGGCAGGTGGGCTGGCATGGAATCACTCCTGTGTATCTGATAACTACCCTGAGTATCATGATTCTTGCCAGCCTGCCGCCCTTTCCCGTCATTTTGCCCCTCCAAACTGTCCATTCATGAACGCGAGGGGGAGGGGGTTAGGGGGAGGGGGGGCCGGCCAGAGCATTGCAGCCGGCGGCTGAAAGGCTTACAATAAGGGTATCAAGTCTCCCCACAGGAGGTGGGTTAGATGCATCACAACAAACGATGGTATGGTCGCGACCTCAGCCTCCAGGCCCGTATGGGCTTTACCATGTTGCTCCTCACTGCGCTCTACCTGGTCTTCGCCTACGTTCTCTTCCGCTACACCCACCTGGCGATTGTATTCGTCGCGTTTCCCCTCGGCATGCTGCTGGTCCAGTACTTTGCTTCGGACAAGCTGGTGCTGCGCAGCGTCGGCGCTCGAGTGGTGGATGCGGCACAAGCTCCGGAGCTTCAGGGCATTGTTCAGCGCCTGGCCCAGCAAGCCGACCTCCCTATGCCGCGCCTTGCCATCATGGACACGCCGATGCCCAATGCCTTCGCCACGGGACGAAGCCCCAAGCACGCCGTGGTGTGCGTCACCACTGGCCTCCTCAAGCAGCTACCAACTCCGGAAATCGAGGCGGTTCTGGCCCATGAGATGACTCATGTAAAGAATCGAGATGTCACCGTCATGATGATGGCGGGTTCACTGGCCGCCATAGCAGCCTTCATCGTCCAGATGGGTTTTTGGTTTGGTATTGGTGGCGAGGACGACCGGGATAACGGCAATGGGTTCCTGGTAATTCTCCTGGTCAGTCTGCTGGTCGGCTTCATCAGCAATCTGCTGGTTCTGGCCATCTCTCGATATCGTGAGTACGCCGCGGACCGGGGTTCGGCGCTGCTCACCGGCTCGCCGGAGCACCTCGAATCGGCGCTGTTGCGCATCAGTGGCACGATAGAGCGTATCCCCACGCAAGATTTACGGCAAGCTCAACCCATGAGCGCGCTGTTCTTTGCCGCGCCCAGCCGAGAGAGTCTGGGTGAATTGTTCGCGGATCATCCCCCCATCCAGAAGCGAATCGCGCGCTTACAGCGTATCGATCGAGGCATGGCCCTGCGGTGAGTTGGCTGGATGCCATCCTGGGCAAAACCAAACTCCTACCGTCCAAACTCGATCCTCTCTTTGGCCTCTCGACCGCCACCATCACGCTCGAGACCGAGTTCGATCTACAACCAACCGGGGGAGCCGCAATTTCCTTTCGCCCGGTAAGCAGCGCCGAATTCACTCGCCTGCAGCGCGACATCGATAGCCTGCTCACCATCAGCACGCGCGATACCGCGCTGCAGTGGCACGGCTTCACGGATCCATTCGGCTACCAGTGGATGGTACTGCAAACCGCTGACTTCGCCGATCTCGTCGCAACTGTTCACATGGTGAGCCGCGAGCTAGAGGACTCCGGATTCGGCGAACAGTTACTCGCCTCGGTGTTCCAGTTTCGTGATCTCCAAAGCCACGCGGTCTACTGGCTCTACAACTATAAGCGCGGAGCGTTCTACCCCTTTGTCCCCACCGGAGACAAGCAGCGCGACAACGCATACGAGTTGCGCCTGAGCGCGGTCCTGGGAAAAGAGCTGAAAATCGACCAGGACCTGACCAGATGGTACGCTCTGTGGGGTATCCCGCTCGACCAGTAGCCGTCCGGTGATCGGGCACTCGGTTACCACGAGTGATGCCCGGGTCCATTACGGTTTACCGAATGCCCCCCGACCGTGCGACGATGAGGCGCAGTAGACTTCGAACGACGGCTGGAAACGAGGTACCCGTGACCGAACAGACCCTCCCCCAAGTTGTTATCCTGGGCGCAGGCTTCGCCGGCATCGCAGTAGCTCAGGAACTGGCCAGGCAGTTTCCGAAAGACACCCAGTGCCGGCTCACCCTGGTCGACCAGAACAACTTTTCGCTGTTCACCCCCATGCTGACCGAGGTGGTCGGGGGCGAGGTCGATGCGGAGGCTATCGTCGGAGCTGTGCGCGCACTGGCTCCTCGCTGCAGCTTCGAACAGGGCCGGGTCGAGCGCATCGACGCGGCAGCCAAAACAGTGACGCTGTCGATTGGCGGCGAGGACAGCGCAGTCCCGCGAGCCGAACGAACTCTGCGATGCGACCACCTGGTCATAGCGCTCGGCTCGGTCGTCAATTATCGACACATCTCTGGCCTGCGGGAGCACTCCCTCGGCGCCAAGTCCATCGATCAGGCGCTAGCCATCCGTAATCGTGCGCTGGCATTGTTGGAACGGGCCGACGAAGAGAGCGATGTCGCCGTTCGACGCCGGCTCTTGACCTTTGTGGTCGGCGGGGGCGGCTTTTCCGGGGTGGAAACCATGGTGGCACTCAACGACCTGGTCCGCGCCGGCGTGCAGCGCTATCCGGGCATCAATCCGTCAGACATCCGCACCCTGCTGGTTCATCCTGGCGAGCGATTGCTCCCTGAACTCAACGCCGGACTGGCGAACTACACCCAACGGCAGCTCGAGCAGCGCGGCGTCGAGGTGCTGCTTCACACCAGCATCACCGGGGCCGGCCCCGACTGGGCGGAAATCAAGCCAAAATCGGAAACCGACACGAAGCGGATCGCCACCCACGGCTTTATCTGGACCGGTGGTGTGACGCCTGCCCCGGTCGTGGCTGACGCGGGTCTGAAGCTTGGCCACCATCACGGTGTCACCGTGGACGGCTCCTGTGCGGCGGCGGACCACCCGGGAATCTGGGCCCTGGGCGACTGTGCGGAAGTCCCGCACGCGAACGGTCAGGGCAGCTATGCGCCAACCGCGCAGAATGCGACGCGTGAAGGCGCCATGGTCGGCTACAACATCGCGGCCTCAATTCGGGGCGAACCATTGCGAACCTTCACCTACCAGTCGATTGGCGAACTCGCCATCGTGGGCAAGCGAACGGGCGTGGCGCAGATTTTCGGTCTACGCTTCAGCGGCATCGTGGCCTGGGCCATGTGGCGCGCCATCTATCTGGCCAAACTACCGGGTACCGCCAAGAAAGTCCGGGTTGGACTCGACTGGCTGATTGATGCCATCTTCGATCGCGACGTCGTGGCCCTGCCCGGCGAGGCCGGCGGGTCAGAAGGGTAGCGGATTCGCGGCTGTCCTGTGTGGCACGACCCCGCCTGATAAACGCCGGTCAAAAACCGGCGGCATGGCACTTCTTGCATTAAGTGCCGATTCTGTGCAGGATATCGGGTAGGAACACGTGTAACGAATTGTGCCCACGCGCGTTATATATGGAGACACTATGGTATGAGGTGCCCTATGCTGCGCGCCCTGGTCCGCTCAGTACTCCTGGCTATCGTCTTTCTTGTTGGTCTGGCGCCGCTCGCCGCGGCACAGGCATGGTCGGCGGGCCAGTCGAAGGCGGGCGCCTCTCTGCGCCAGAGAGGCCAGGCGGGTGGCATGGGAGCCCGGTCCGCCGCCGGGAAAAAAGGGCCTCATAAGAAGCCCCATGCCCCACCAGCAGTCACTCTCAGCGTGGTAGCCGGCTACGACGAGTCGTACCGCGACGCCGCCTGGATACCAGTGCGGGTCACCGCGCGCAATCGCAGCGCAAACACGATCTCCGGCACGCTAGAGATTCCCGATAGCAGTACCTCCGGCAACAACAACAACAACCAGTTCTGCTGCGGTCCACCCGCAGCGTATCGTGCTCTCTATCAGATGTCGGTAGTCCTTCCCGGTGACGCCACCAAACAGCTAACCCTCTATGTGCCCGCCTCCAGCATCGGTAGCGGGTTAGACGTTCAATTGCGCGATGCAGGCGGGGTCCTCGCCACCGGTTCCGACTCTCCCACGACCTTCGATACCAGCCTCAGCGTTGGGGCCCTCACCACCGATCCCGCCAGCATCAGCTGGATCAAGCATATCGATCCCCACACCGGTTCAGCGATCAGCCTGGTGCGACTCACACCCGACATGCTTGACCCGCTGCCCGAGGCCCTGGCCAACTTCGACCTCATCGTGGTCAATGACGGCTCGGTTGCCCGCCTGGACCGCGACCAGCTGGCGGCTATCGAGCAGTACGTACGCAACGGCGGAGCGCTGGTCCTGGTAGGTGGGCCGGGCTGGCAGGAAACACTGCGCCCACTCCCCGCCGACCTGATTCCCGGCCGCCTAACAGGCACTCGAACAGTTGCTAACCTGCTCGGTCTGATGAGCATCCAGAAGGTCTCTCCGCCAAAAAGCGAAAGTCCTACCGGCATCAGCGTGCTTCGCGACCCCCAGGGCACCGTTCTCGCCTCAACCGCGGGAGTTCCACTGGCGGTGCAGGCCGCTCTGGGAAAGGGTCAGTTGCTGTACCTGGCATTTGATCCGTCGCTCGATCCCATGGCCCACTGGTCGGCCTCGGCTCGGATCATGACTCGCCTCTTCGTGCGCGCGGCGCCGACGGCGGTGGGACGTACCACCTTGCCCCAGGGGATGTCTGCCCCGTCCCTGTTCTCCAATCAATTCGGCCCCCCGCTGAACATCGCCGGCGAGCTGGACAATGTTCCGGCCGCTGCCCTGCCGTCCATCCTGCTCTTCATCATTCTCACGGTGCTCTACATCGTGCTGCTGGGCCCATTGAATTTCCTCGTGCTGCGGCGCTTTCGTCGGCGAGAGTTCATGTGGGTCACTATTCCTCTGGGCGCGATCCTCTGCATGGGCGCCACGTTCGGAGTTGCCTACCACCTGAAGGGCAGCACCGTGCTGATCAATACCGTCGGCATGGTCACGCTCGATGGACGTGCCGGGCCGCACCCCGCCGCCCTCTATGTGGGCCTGTTTGCCCCCGTCCGCGGCGATTACCATCTGACCTACGACGGTCAAGCACTGCCTCAGTACGTTCCGCAGTTCGACTACTATGGCGGTGGCCCCGGACAGCCGGGTCCCGGACCGCTCGGGCTACGCTTCCAGGAGGGATCGCAGACGCAGGTGCAGTTCCTCGGGCTGAACATGTGGTCGATGCGCAACGTCGCGCTCCATACCACGGTCACTGTCCCGGGTAGAGTTCAGAGCCAACTGCACATCGATCGCAACGGCTTCATCGTCGGCGCGGTTCACAACGACACGCCGCTCACGCTCGTCCACCCGGCGATTGTCGCTGGGCGGACCATACTCCACCTGGCCGACATGCCTCCCGAGAAGACGATCCCCGTTCGAATAAAGCCAAACGCCGACATCTACGACAACAACTATTCGCCATTTTGGTACCGGATGTACGGCCCACCCCAATTTGGTGGTGGCGGGTTCTTCTCACATGGCCCGGTCTGTTTTAATTGCCAGGGACCTCAATTCGGCGGACGATTCATGGGGGGAGGCTTTGGTGGACCCGGCCCCTCAGCCCCGCAAGAGCACAACTTCAACGATCGCATCCGCAACGCGGTCGGCCAACTCCCCGACGCGCAGAGCGTATCGACCTTGGGAGAGATCTTGTTCGTGGCCTGGAACCAACAGCCGCTGGGCTCCATCCAGGTTGACGGCGCCGCGCCGCAACGGCGCGATCTCAACCTGGTCGTCTCGCCACTGTCGGCCACCTTCGCGCCCGGCCCATTCACGCTTCGGACCGGCACCATCGGCGCCAATTTGGTCAATTTATCACCACAGCAGACTCAGAACGGCTGCTGCTGGCCGCCGGGGCCGAACTCGATCTACCTTGGCAGCGGTGGTTCCGCCACCTTCCAATTTAACCTTCCTCGCACGACCCATTTGCACTTCAATCACCTGTGGCTCAACGTTGATGCCGGGGGCGCGCTCGGGGCGGGCCTGGGGCGGGTCTGGGACTGGCGAGCAGGCAAATGGGTGGCGATCAACCTCGATCTCGGCTATGCCGCACTCGGCAACCCAGACCGCTTCATCTCTTCCCAGGGAGCTTTGTTGCTAAAGCTAGTCCCCGGCGACTTCTCCCAGGACGTTCGAATCACGGATATCCACCGCAATCTCCAGATATCCGGCGATGGAGTTGCTGCGTGACAGTGCTAGCCGAACGCTCGGACAGTCTGATAGTAGAGGAGATAGCGCCCGACTATGCGATAGAGATCGAGGGCATGGTCAAGCGCTACGGCCGGACCACGGCGGCCAATGGCCTCTCGATGCATGTGCCCCGAGGCAGCATTTTCGGATTCGTCGGCCCCAACGGAGCCGGTAAAACGACCACCATCCGAACCCTAGCCACCCTGCAGAAGCCAGACTCGGGATCGGTGAAACTGGATGGTATCGACGTACTGGCTGATCCCGGTAGCGTTCGCGACCGCATGGGATACATGCCGGATTTCTTCGGCGTCTACGATAGCCTCACCGTCGGAGAGTATCTGGACTTCTATGGCGCCAGTCATCGCATACCCCTTGGGCGGCGACGCCAGTTGTGTGATGAACTCCTGGAGTTGGTCGACCTGACCGACAAGCGCCGCGACCCAGTCGAAGTACTCTCGCGTGGGATGAAGCAGCGCCTGGGACTGGCGCGCTGTCTGATTCACGATCCCGAGGTACTGCTGCTCGACGAGCCGGCATCCGGCATGGACCCGCGTGCCCGAATTGAACTGCGTGAGATCCTGCGGGAATTGAGTAAGCTCAACAAGACCATCCTCATCAGTTCGCACATCCTTCCGGAGCTAGCCGAGATGTGCACCGATATCGGTGTCATCCGCGCGGGCGAGATCATTGCCGAAGGATCGGTAGACGCGGTGATCGCCGCGCTCTCGCGTGGGCCTCACCTGCGTGTTCGAGTTCTCCACCCTGCGCAGGCAGAGCCCGCCTGGGCTGTGATCCAGGCCGACGGCGCGTGCGACGATCTGGAGATGGAGGACGATCACACCGTCAGCGCGGCCTTTGTGGGTGGCGACCAGGAACTGGCCGAGTTGTTGTCGCGACTGATGACAGGCGGCATCCAGGTCACGGCCTTCGCGCTGGAGAGCGGCACGCTGGAGGACATTTTCCTCCATGTCACCGAACTCGGGGAGGTGGATGCATGATCCAGGCGCGTAGGGTGCTGTACAACTCGGTGGCCGCTAAGGAATTGCGGACCCGCATGCGTGGCTGGCGGTCGATCGCCGTGATCAGCACCTACATGGTCGTCCTGGGTGTTATCGCGATCGGCTTTCTGATGCAGCAAGCGGGACCTACCTCCGGCGAAGCATCGCAAGTGGGTATCCAGCTCTTTCAGGCCCTGGCGGCGTTCCAGCTTCTCCTTATCCTGTTCGTGACACCTGCTTCCACCGCCGGCGCCATCAGCGGCGAGCGCCAGCGCCAGACCTGGGACCTCTTACTCGTCACCCGTCTTTCGACCTTCGGCATCGTCTGGGGCAAACTCATCGCGGGGCTGGCATTTAATATCCTGCTGATCTTCGCCTCGCTCCCGCTGTTCAGTCTGGTCTTTCTGTTTGGTGGGGTGGCGCCAGAGGACGTCATTCACGTGTACATCGTCTTCCTGGCCTCGGTGCTCCTCCTCGGGACCAGCAGCCTTTTTATTTCGGCCCTTACTCGCCGCCTGGCGGCCGCCATGATCATCAGCAACATCGTCGCCCTCATTCTTGGGGTGGGCGTCAGCCTGTTGACCATGTATCTGGAAAACTGGGGCAGGCAGCAGTATTCGCCTGGCGGACCCAATGGCCCCGGCGGGTCGATTCCTCTCCCCCCGCTCACTCCACTGGCGCGATTCGACCCCTTTGTGGCGCTCGCTTCCGCGCTACCCAACGGCAGCGGTAGTTCCTTCCTCGGCGGGCTGGGCTCGATCCATCACCCCTTCGACCTGCCAGGCGTGATGCCACTCTGGGAAGCGTTTGCCGTCCTCGCTCTCGTAGTCTCCGCTGTTCTGCTCGGCCTTACCACGTATTTTGCCCGATCCACGCCGCGCTGGCTGAGTCGGGAGGCGTCATGAGTGCGAGCGATGGGGAACGTCGTGAAGCCGCGCCGTTCGACGTTCTGGCGGTCCTGGCTCCCGCGCGGCGGCAACTCGGGCTGCGTCGGGCGGCGAGTTGGGCGGTTCGCGGCCTGCTGGCCGGTGGGATCGTGGCGCTGTTGGTGCTGGGCGCCGCTCATCTCCACCTCTTCCCGGCCGCACTACCGGTCGCGCCCGGCGCCGTCGTCGCGGGCCTTCTGGTCGGGCTGGCCATCGGCATCCGCCGCTGGCCCGATCGATTGCAGACTGCGCGGGCCGTGGACCAGCACTTTAACCTCCATGACCGGCTGACCACTGCCTTCGAGTTGCGGACCTCCTCTCTACCTCTCTCCGAACTGCAGCGGAGTGACGCCGGGCGCCGGCTGGCCGGTCTTAAACCGAGAGAGAGTGCTCGCGGACAGCTCAGCAGCCGAGAGTCGGGCGCCGCGGTGGTAGTCCTGATGGTCCTGCTCGCTCTGGCCCTGGTGGGACTACCCGCCACCCATGGCGCCGTCCAGACATCGTATGCCGATCAACAGCGAGTACATCAAGCGGCGCAAACCGGGATCCCGCGGATCGTACGCACGGTGAACCTGGGTCTTGGACCGGTCACGCGCCACGACGCGGCCATGCGAAACCTGAATCTCGCGCTGCAACATCTCCGCCATCAACTGCAGCACGCATCGAATCGAGCCGGTGCGCTCCGTGCCATTTCCGCCACGCAACAACAGTTGCACCGGATCGCTGCCTCGCTCCATCCTATAAAGCCGGCTGCCGTGTCGCAGTTGAATCATGCCCTGGCCTCTCGAATGAGCCCGCAGCAGCGAGCGGAGGCCGCCGGAAACAGCCAAAAGGCGTTAAAGGCGGCGGCCAGCACCTTGCAACGACTGGCTCGGGAGCTCGCTCACATGTCGGCGGCGCAACGGGCCGCCCTGGCGCGCTCCCTGGCCAAAGCAGCCAGTACCACCTCGGACAGCACGATGCGCAGCACTCTCCAACAGGCCGCCTCTTCCCTTGCCTACCAGGATCCCAAGACGGCCGCTGGCGCGCTGCAAGAGGCGGCCGCTGCACTCGACCGATCACCAAGCGCCCAGGCCGCGCAATCGGCCGCGAACTCCGCCGCCGCCGGTCTCGAGTCCATGAAGGCCGGCGTCTCGGACCTTTCCACTCAGGCCGGCGGCAGCTCAGCCTCCGGGAATACAGCGTCGAGCCAGACGCCAGGCAGCGGCCAAAATGGACAGGGCAGCGGCCAGGGCCAGGGTAACGGCTCTGGGCAGGGACAGGGCAAGGGTACTGGGTCTGGGCAAGGCCAGGGCAAAGGTAGTGGCTCTGGGCAAGGACAGGGGCGCGGAACAGGCACCGGTTCTGGCCAAGGACGCGGAAGTGGTCAAGGCACGGGTCGAGGCCAGGGCTCCGGGAATGGCCGAGGCTCGTCCGGCAGTGGCGGCGCCGGTGGCACCGGGGGGCATGGCATCGGCGGTGGACGCGGCGGCTCCGGTGGACAGGGCAGCGGACACCTGAGTACGCGGGTGTACATACCGGGGAAGTTCGGGAAGGGCACACACACCATTCAGAACGGCGGGCCGAGTGGCGCGCCGCTGCGCGGTTCAACCGTTCCCTACCGGCAGGTCATCGGGCAGTATGAGCAGACGGCGCACACTGCTCTCGACCGCGCCTCTCTCCCGCCCTCAATGCAAGCGTATGTACGCCAATATTTCTCGTCTATATCACGCTAAGGATCGAAGACCATGATCAACGCCCAGCCTTCCCTTGAGCGGGCCCGTCTAGCCGTGGGAGATGAGGCCATCGCCGGCTTCGTCGAGCAGGCTCGCCGCCTGGAAACCTCAGTCCAGACAGTGATCCTCGGCCAACCAGAGGTGGTTCGGCAGACCGTCATCGCGCTCCTGGCCAACGGCCACGTGCTGCTGGAAGGCGTGCCCGGATTGGGGAAGACGCTGCTGGTGCGCACCCTGGGCGCTGCCCTTGGCCTCTCCTTCTCCCGCGTCCAATTCACCCCGGACCTGATGCCGGCGGATATCACCGGAACCACGATTTTGCGGGAGGATGAGCATGGCCGCCGGTCCTTCGCCTTTCAACCGGGGCCGCTCTTTGCCCATCTCCTGCTGGCTGATGAGATCAACCGCGCTACCCCTAAAACACAGAGCGCGCTGCTGGAGGCGATGCAGGAGCGAACAGTCACCGTTGGGAACGACACTCACCGTCTCCCCTTGCCCTTCTTTGTGCTGGCGACGCAAAATCCGCTGGAACAGGAAGGCACCTATCCGCTGCCGGAGGCCCAACTCGACCGTTTCCTGCTGAAAGTCCTGGTTCCTTTTCCCGGCGCCGAGGTGCTGCGCGGCATCATCCAGCAGACCATTACCTCCGCCCCGCTGGTCGAGCCAATCCTGGATGGCGGTCAGCTCGGCGACATGGTGACCGTGGCCCATGCCGTCCCCATCGCCGGCCCGGTCCTCGACTACGCCGTCGCGCTGATTGTCGCGACCCACCCAGAGTTGTCGTCGGTCGATGCTGTCAAGCAGTTTGTGCGGGCGGGCGCCAGCCCGCGTGGCGTCCAGGCCCTCGTGACCTGCGCCCAGGTGCGGGCCTTGCTGGAGGGGAGATACAACGTCTCGATCGATGATTTGCAGGCGCTGGCACACCCGGTGCTACGCCATCGCTTGCTCGTGAACTTCGAAGGACAGGCTGAGGGCTTCACCTCCGACAGCCTGATCAACAGTCTCCTGGAGCAAGTCCCGGTCCCATGACGCCCCGCCATGGCCACTAACCCTGCCGCTTTTTTCGGCTTCGACGGCCCCTTCTTGCAGAAGTTGGAGCGTCTCGCGGTGCTCAGCCGGCATCCAATCCCCGGTCTTGCCGCTGGTCCACGCCGGTCGCCACGCCGTGGATCGTCGGTAGAATTTGCCGACTTCCGCGAATATGCTCCCGGTGACGACTTCCGACGGATCGACTGGAAGGTATACGGGCGTCTCGATCGCCTGTTTCTTCGGCTCTACAGCGCGGAAGAAATAACAACCTTAACGCTCTTTCTGGACCGCTCGACCTCAATGGGGTTCGGCAATCCCTCCAAAGCGCTGTTCGCCGGCCGCCTGGCGGCCGTGTTCTCATATGTGGCGCTCCACAACTATGACCTGGTAGCCGTGGCGGGGTGGGGGGAGAAGCTCGACCGGTATTACCCTCCCCGAGGCGGCAAGGCGGCCATCCCCGAGGTATGGGGCCATATCTCCACCGTGCTGTCCTCCCCAGAGGGGCAAACAGACTTCACCTCGCTGCGCGGTTTCCAGCACGTCCGCCGTGGTCGAGGCATCTGCATCGTGCTCTCCGACGTGCTCAGCGACTCGGACTGGAGAGGGGGTCTACGCGCTCTGCGTGGCGCTGGGCAGGAGGTCAGCCTGATTCAGATACTCGCGCCCGAGGAGCTAGACCCGAGTATTCGCGGAGACTGGAAACTGCAAGACGTGGAAAATGGCCGCGAGGTGGAAATCACGGTCTCCCCTCGTCTGCTCAAGCGCTATCAGGAGGAGCTGGCCGCTCACACCGCCGAGGTCCGCGAGTATTGCCGTCGGCAGGGGGTTACCTTCCTGCAGTTGCCCAGCAATGCCTCGATTTCCGAGACAGTCCTGACCGGTTTACACGCTGGAGGACTGCTGGGATGACGCTGCTCACGCCCCTCGCGCTCGCGCTCACAGCACTGTCTATCCCTGTCGTGGCCATGTATATTCTCAAGCTGAGACGGCAGCAGCAGGTCATTTCGAGTACGCTCCTCTGGCAGCGAGCGCTCGATAACGTGCAGGCCAACGCGCCCTGGCAACGGCTGCGCCCCAGCGTCTTGCTCCTGCTCCAGCTGCTGGCGTTGCTGGCCCTGGTTCTGGCTCTCGCTCAACCGGCCTACAGCAGCGCCCACCACTTCAGCGGCGATCTCATCCTGATCGTGGACGAATCGTACGGAATGCAGGCGCACGACGTGGCGCCGTCCCGCTTTTCAGCGGCCCTGGCCCAGGCCCATAGCCTGGCCAACGACCTTCCCGCTGGCAATGTGGCCAGCGTCATCGGCATGGGCGCCGAACCCGCGCTGAAGACGGCGGAAAGCAGTGATAGCGGCGTGATCGGACGCGCTATCGACAGCCTCCGCGTGGGTGTGTCCGCTCCGAATTTCCTGGCAGCTCTCAGCTTCGCCGCCTCGCTGGCACGCAATGGGCAGACCACTCGCGCCGTGGTGCTTACCAGCCGCGAGAGTGGTATTTCCGCACTCCCGCTGCGCGTACCATTCCCGGTCGAGATCGTACGCATCGGCGGTCATCTACACGATCTCGGCGTCACGGCCTTCAGCGCCACGCAGGGCGGAGGCCACACTCAGGCACTGGCCCGTGTCGGCAACTTTGGCGGCGACACGGCTGGATCCGATCTCAATCTGTATGTGGACGGGCAGTTAGCGGATGTCCGGCCGCTGACGGTGGACCCTGGAAAACAGCAAACTCTCTTCTGGACCGATCTCCCCTCCCGCCCACACACGCTGCAGGTCAAGCTCACCCACACCGACGACGTCTCCACCGACAAGGCAGCCTGGACAGTCGCTACCACCGGGAGCCAACGGCGGATTCTTCTGGTGACCAACAACGACTTCTTTCTCCAGACGGCCCTCTCCCTGGACCCGAGCGTCCAACTGAGCCTGCTTACCCCGTCCGCCTATCGTGCCTCGCTGGCGCCACGATACGACCTCATCGTCTTCGACGGTATGCTCCCCTCGGTCTTACCCACCACACCGGTGCTCCTGGTGTCGCCACCGCAGGGCCATACCGGCGTGATCGGCATTGGCACCAATCGGCCTGGCGGTACGGTGGCCTCAGCATCAGCTCCCACCTCCGCCGGCATCGCCTCACTGCTTCGGTTCGTCGATCTCTCGGATGTTCATGTGGGTCGTGCTCGGGCGGTAACCATGCCAGGCTGGATGCTGCCGGTCGCTTCCTCCGCGGGCGCGACCGTACTGGCAGCGGGTGAGAACAACGGGACGCGGGTGGCGCTCATGCCGTTCAACCTGCAAGAGTCCGATTGGCCGCTCCGCATCAGCTTTCCCATTCTTATGCAAAACCTGGTCCACTATCTGGCGCCGGGCCTGGGGCTCGGTAGCGCCGAGGTAGCCACCGGCCAGTCGCTCCAATTCTTTCCGCCTCCCGGCACCCGCCAGATCGACATCGCCCGACCCGATGGGGGAACGGCTTCTGTGGTAGCGCCGTTCCCCCCCTTCACCGGAACGACGCAGCCCGGCCTGTACGCGGCGACCACCGTGGGCGGGTTCAGACCGAGTACCAGTACCTTTGCGGTGAACTTCTTCCCGGCGCGACCCGCTCCCGCGGTTGGTCGGTCTCGCGTGGTGCTGGGTCAGTCGCAAGCCGGATCGTCCCGGACCGTGGGCGTGCCGGTAAGCGTCGGCTGGGCCTTCGCGCTGGCGGTGCTGGCGCTCCTGTCGGCCGAGTGGTGGTTCGCCTTCCGGCGGTAACATGATTTCCTTCGATCACCCGCTGGCACTCCTGCTCGCCGTGCCACTATTTGCCCTGGCGGTTTTGTTCTGGCGAAACGGCTACGTCAATCTCAGCCAGCGCCGGGCGCGCGTGGCGCTCGGCGTCCGCCTGGCGCTGCTGGCCGCCATCATCCTGGGTCTGGCCGGCGCTGGACTCAACCTCTCACAAAGCCGGCAAGCAGTGGTTTTGGCAGCGGACCTCTCTGCCAGTGACTATCACGCCAACAGCGACATGCAACGGCTCATCAACCAGATCGCTCGAGAGCGGGGCGCCGACAACCAGATTGGCGTGGTAGCGATTGGTCGGGATGCGCGGGTGGAACAGCCGCCTTCCGCCCTCACCAGCTTCGATGGCTTTCAGACCGCCGTCAACCGGGACTACACCAATCTCGCGGATGGCCTGTTGCTGAGCAACGCCGTTCTGCCCGACGGCTACCGGCGCAGAGTGACGATCATGACCGATGGCCAGCAAAACGTCGGCGACGCGCTGGCCACCGCTCGCCTGCTACGCTCCCTCGGAACCAGAGTCGACGTCTGGCCGGTCCGCGTGCCGGGCGGGCCGGAAGTGCTGGTAGACGGCGTGACTATCCCGTCACAGCTCCGCCCCCAAGAACATTTTTCGATCGACGTGGCGGTCCGGTCAACGATCGAGACCGCCATGGGCCTGGAGGTCTACCGGGATCGCACCCTCGTGTTGAGCCGGTCCGAGACGGTTCACAGCGGTGATAACCACTACGTCTTTGATCAGCCCCCTCTTCATTCCGGCTTTCACACCTACCAGGTTCACATCACGCCCCAGATCGATACGCAGTTCGAGAACAACCAGGGCTCCGCCTTTACGATAGTGGCCGGCCCACCCAAAGTGCTCGTCATCTCCCCCAGTCGGAATGAAGCGGCCAACGTGCTCGATAGCTTGCATACCACGGGCATCCACGCGGACTTCCAGACTCCGGATGCCGTCGTACCCACGCTCGGCTACCTGCAGCACTACGCCGCTGTAGTCGTCGTCGACACCCCGGCCGATTCGCTCGATCCCAACCTGGTGAGCGAGTTGGTACCGTATGTACGTGACCTGGGTCACGGATTGGTGGTGATCGGGGGGCGCGAGTCGTACGGCATGGGTGGATACGGTCAGACCGGACTGGAAGAGGCACTGCCGGTCAAGATGGATCTGCCCAAGCGCAAGGATCTGCCGAGTGCTGCCGTGGTGCTGGTTATCGAAAACCTTGAGTCCAACACCGAGGTCAATATTTCGAAGCAGGCCGGCAAGGGAGTGATCGGCCTCCTCACCGAGCAGGACCAGATCGCGGTCAACGACGCATTGGGCGGCGGGCAATTTGCCGTGCCGCTGCAGCACGTCACCAACAAGGCTGCCATCGATCGAGCGATCAACCAGATGCAACCAGGTGACCCTCAGAGCTATGCCACCGACCTGCAAGCGGCCTACGATGCGCTGAAAAAAACACACGCCCGAGTGAAACACATCATCCTCCTGGGTGATGGCGATGCCGAGGATCCCGCATACGAAGCGGTCGCGAAGCGAATCCGCGCCGGCGGCGTCACAATCTCAAGCGTCGCCACCAATGGCCTCGGCTTCAACGATGCTCAGACCATGCAGAACATTGCTCGATGGGGAGGCGGGCGCTACTATCGCGGGGACAACACCTCCGCGATCCCAAACATCTTTCTGCGCGAGGCGCGCACCGTTGCGCGCTCGGGGATTGTGGAAGGAAGGTTCTACCCGCAGGAGCTCTCGCCCAATCCCATGCTCCGGGACGTTCGCGGGGTGCCTCCGCTTACCGGCTATGTCGCTACCACCCCGAAGCCGACCGGTGAGATGGTCCTGGTCAGCAATAAGCTCGATCCGGTCCTGGCTGGCTGGCAGTTTGGTCTGGGGCGATCGGTCGCCTGGACCAGCGATGCGGCCGGTTTATGGACCCGGGACTGGTTGCAGGCCCCGGGCACCAACCGCTTCTGGGCGAACTTGGTCTCCTGGGCGTTGCCGGCCAGCCAGGGGGGACGCCTCTTCATCAACGCCAGCAGCGGGCAGGGGCAGGGCCATATCTCGATCGACACTCCGCCCTCGCTCGGGGCCAACCCCAGTGTCACCGCTCACGTCCTCGGGCCCGATCTGCATTCAGCGACCGTTCAGCTTCAGCCTGCCGCGCCAGGCCGCTACCAGGGGTCCTTTCTGGCCAACGCCGCGGGCGCCTACTTTGTGAGCGTGGACGCGCGCGGGGTCTCGCATGCTGAAGCCGGTGAGGCCGGCCTGGACGTCCCCTACTCGGCAGAGTATCGGGTTACTGGAACCAATATGCCCTTTGCTCGCGCCCTGGCAGATGCGGGCGGAGGAAGTATCGTCTCTGGACCTGGCGCCGCCTGGCAGGACAACCTGGACCCGGTCTTCGCCCGCCAATCTTTAGGCACCTGGCTCTGGCTGCTGGCGCTACTGCTCCTACCCGTGGACATCGGCGTGCGGCGGTTGATTGTGAGCCGGCGGGACCTGACCGCCATCCGCCAGGCGTTCCTGGGTATGCGGCGTCCGACCGCGGGCGCTGCTTCCGCGGTCGCGCCGTTGCACGTGCTGCGGCGCCAACGTATGGCGCGGTCCACCGAGCCGGCCCGGAAGGTGAGTGCCGCGCCGTCAGTGACCGCGGCTGCTCAGGTCCGATCCGAGGCGGCCAGGGTTCGCGTTCCGACGCCGAAGCCACCTGCCACGCCTTCGGGCCGGGTCCCAGCCAGACCCGAACCTGCGGCGAGTGAACAGGGCGCCACCGGCACGACCTCGCAACTCCTGGCGGCCAAGCGCCGCCGGAAGTGAGGATCTACCCCCCGAGGCGCGAGTATCCAAAGGCCTCCTGAACGCTCGGCACCGCGACTGCTACCTCTGAGTGGTACTGTCGTACCATCTGCACTGCCTGGGCTGGATACCCCAGGTTGCTCTCGAACATGTCGTAGTGCATGGGAACCAGCAGGTCGGCGCCGATTTTCGCGGTGAGATCGGCGGCCTCACGTGGATTCATATTGCCAACCAGATTCTGCGCTTCCCGAAAGTAGTCGCGCCCATTGATCGGCAGCAGCGCCACGTTCACTTGCAGCGCGCGCAGTGTCTCCACCATCCCGTCGTACACCAGGGTGTCGCCGGCATGGTACACCCGCAAATCGCCAGCCTCCACGACATACCCCAAAAAGCGATACAGCCCGTTCGACTGCTCCTTCCCAAAGCTGTAGGCGTGGTCCATGTCGGTGCCGTGACAGGCGGGCACCGGGTGCAGTGTCACGCCGCCATGGGTGATAGTTTCTCCTGGTTGTGCACCGATAACCCGGCTGGCGGCGATACCGAGATCGGTCACCATGGATACGATGGGTTCCGGCACGACGATCATGGCATCGGGCGACGCGGCGGCTATTCCAGACACGCTGGGCGGGTCAAAGTGGTCGATGTGCTGATGGGTGCAGGCCAACACTGCGACGTTGGTGAAGTTCTCCGGCTCGAACGGAGCCGGCACGGCGCGTTGCGGATTGGGCCCGAGAAACGGATCGATAACCACGGTCGCCTGGTCGGTGCGAACCACAAAGCCGGATTGCGCCAGCCACCACAGACCCACCGTGTGTGGGCCCGGTTGCGACGTACAGAAACGATCGAGACGTTCTTTTGGAATCATGGCATTCACTCCCAGCGCTCGGTATGGGGTCTGCGGAGGTCTATCGCTTAAACATGCCGGCCAGCGAGGGCAGGCGAATTGGGTCCTCGGATTGGGCGATCGCCACCGCCAGCTTCGGAATCTTCAGCACATCGCGGTATGCCAGGTAGCGGCTGCGCCAGAGCGGCTCAAACTTGCTGTTGAACTGGTAGAGCGACTTCAGTTGGTAGACCGACGAAAGGTGCTCGAACAGAAAACGCCGCGTCTCCTCAACCCCGCGCGAGTCGATGTCGTCTGCCGAGTTGGCGAGCGCCGCGAAGTTGAGGCTGAGCCGATCGTAGCCTCGATCCCGGTATGCCTGGGCCGCATGAATGACCAAGAACTCAGTCAGGCCATTCGGGCTATCCGGACGGCGGCGCATGGTATCGAGCGACCACGACTCACCACGGTACACCGGCGCCATGCAGAGGTACCCGTACACCCGGCCGCCCTGCTGCGCCACCACGATCTCACAGTCGTGGTCGGTGAGACGCGGCAGTCGTCCCAGCGTCATGGAAAAGCCGCGTTCGCCGCCGCCCTTGGACTCAACCCATTGGTGCGAGATCTCGTGAATCTGCGTCATGATGCTCTCCGGCGCCTGATCTCGGCGATAGATGATGCACTCGATGCCCAGCTCGGCGACGTGGCGAGCTGCGCGCCGAACCTTTCGCTTCAGCGCCGCAACGTCGAAGTCCGACAGACTGATTATCGCTTCCTCGCCGATCTTCAGCGTACGCAAGCCGGCCGAGTGGTACAGGTGGACGTAATCCGGTCCGACTCCCAGGAAGCACGGCTCGATGCCGTTGGCCTCGGCAAAGTCTAGAAACGCCTGGACCACATGAGGCAACCGCTCCGGCGCGCCGATGGGATCTCCTCCCACCAGCGCCACGTTGCCCCAGAGGCGGTAGGACAGAAAGGCCTCGCCCCTCGAATCGAAGAAATAGCTCCGACCATCCTGCAGCGCAAAGTACGACAGCGTATCGACGCCCCAACGCCGGATCAAGGCCCGCGCCCGTTCGATTTCGGACATGGTGGCATGGCGCGCCGGCGCCAGGGGACGCAGCACCTGCACCACAAAGTACAGAGCAACCATACAGCCCAAAAACGCCAGCGATCGCTCAAACCACCTGGCTTGCGCGGTGAGATAGTGGTAGTACGGTGCATCCGTGAGAAGACGGAACGGTTCGACCGTCACTCCACGCACACTCGGTGTTGGATCGATAAAGCGGCGCAGAATAAGGAATCCAGCCAGCAGATAGCAATAGTACAGCAGGGCAACCGTGCCGGCCCGCTGCAACACGTCCCGAGGCGCCGGTGGACGGCAGGGGAGATCGAACGCCTGGCGCGAGGCGAGCAGCACGACCGCCAACGCCGTGGCCACGGATGCCTCTTCAAAGTCCAGTCCTTTGGTTAGGTTCAACACCGCCGAGACCAAAAGTAATGCGATGGTAATGTGCAGGGCTCGAGTCCGCCGTTTCCGTAATCCGTCCGCGAGCAGGATAAGGCCAAATCCCACCAGCACGGTGGCCGTCTGAGAGCCGCGGATTACATAGGAGGGCAACAGGTCGTGCAGTACCTCGACGCGGCTATGAATGGCGGGATAGAGTGCGGAGACGATGTCCATCAGCCCTGCAATGGCCGCGAAGAGCGCGCCAAGTTGGCGAGCCAGGCGGGCGTGTGTGCCCATCGTTCGGTTTAGCGCGGTGGCAGTCAAGGTTGTTCCTGGTTCAAAGGTGGGAGAGGTCTCGCGGTCATAAGTTTAGCGCTGGTGAGCCGAGTTCACAACCCCCCATAGACGTCGATGTGACGCCAGGCGCCGCGTCCCCAGAGAGTCTGCAACCGCAGCACTGCTCGCGTCGCATTGGGGGGCGCCACGAATCCAAAAGGCTGTGAGAGCCATACCCCGTTGGACGGCCAATCGTACCACTGGGTTCGCGGGAAGGCGTCGAGGCGGCGTCCCGCGGAATCGTAGGTCTGGAGCGAGACCAGTGGGCGAGCCGGCGGAATACCCTTGTATTCCACGGCAACGCTATAGGCCACTCCCGGCCGCACTGCAAATGTCCTGCTCAGTTGAGCCGGCCCCCTGGTCTGTGCGACACCCCTGAAGACGGATACCGCGCCACTGCGGCGCCAGGCTCCGCCCAAGGCGCCGCCGTCCACTAGTAACCTCGCATACTTCGACGGGCCTGCTCGACTCCACAGTTCGATGCGGGTGTCTCCCAGGTACTCCTCGCTAAGTGAAAGCTGAAAGCCATGCCCAAGGAACCAGTGTCGCGTGTCGTTCAGCCCAGGGTAATCGTAGGTAACGAGCCAGACCTGCTGTTCGCCACGAGCCGTCTCCGCGAGCTGCCGGCTGCGCAGGACGGCCTCGATGCGGGCCCGATCTTTCTTGCTGGGGTGGAAAACCGTTGGATAGTACTTCTGCCAGCCAGGCACATCCACATAGCTACGAGACCACAGAGCGCGCTCGCGGGTCGCCTGCCACCCGGCGGGTAGATAGGACGAGACCAGGGACCCCAGCACACCGGGATTGAAAATCACCGCCTGGCCCGGCCGGTAGGCCGCCTGGAAGTCGCGGGCAGCGGATCGCCAATCCGGGTTGGTACCTCCCGCGTAAATTGGGCCCAGGTTGGCCAGGCTGGCGGCTGCCAGCGCGATAGCGCCTATGCTTGCGACTAACCAGGCCGAACGCCGGGCCCGCGCGAATCCCAACCCGAGCAGCAGATAGAGCGGAAAGGTAACGTCCAGGAAGACGCGGTCCAGATAGAGTGACTGGCCAATGGAAATGGTGATGACGACCACAAAAGGCACAATCAGCCAGAGCACCAACACGCCGGCTGTGAAGTTGCGATATCGTGCCGCACATAGCCCCGCCATCACTCCGGCCACCAGTGCGAGGGCGGCCAGAGCGACCTCGTGACCGGCCAGCAACGGTAGTCCGAGCTCCGTTCCGGTACAGGGCGTGCCAGGACAGGGTGTCAGCACGCCGAGAAATTCCAGGACCGTGTTCGACACCGTAGTCGGATTGGGCGGCGGTATCCAGTAGTTACCGGCAATCGCGGCAGCATCAAACAGCAGTGTCCCGAGCCATGGGACGAACAGGAGCGCGGCGCCTCCCCAGGCGAGCAGCAGTCCACGTGTCACCGCACGGCGCCGAGCTCTGACCAGAAACATCAGTTGGGGGAGCAAGGCAAAGACCGTCGTGTACTCCGCATAGAGACAAAGGGCCGTGCACATCGCATACAGCGCCCAGGCACGCTTTCGCGGCCGATCCAGTGCGGCAAAGCCGGTGACGTAGGAAAGAATCACGGCCAGACCGGCCAACTCATAACCGCGGCCATCCTGGCTAAACCACACATGGAACGGTGATACGGTCAGCAGCGCGGCAGCCGCCAACCCGGTGCGTGGGCCGCCTAGCCGGCTGCCCAGCGCAAAGAGGGCCGGCACCGCAAGTGACCCGAAAACGGCCGAGAGAACCCGCGGCGCCAGATAGGAGTGGCGAAACGACATGATCAGGTGAACCAGCAAATAGTAGAGCGGCGGATGTTCGTGCGCCCCGCCTACCGCGATCAATCGGTCCAGCGGCAGACCTGAAAACAGTAGGGTATATCCCTCATCGAGCCAGAGAGGCTCGTGGTCGAGACGATAGAGGCGCAGAGCAAAGGCGCAAACACAGAGCGCAACCGGAGCCGCCAACCAGAGTTGCTGTGCGCGGCTGGAGTCACGCTCCCGTGGCTGTGCTGCCACCTCCTGCCACGCGGCTCGGGGGCGGACTACTGTTTTCGCCACCGCTTCTCCGGACCTGGGTTAACTCTCGGGCAACAAACCACGCCACTGTACCACATGGCCTCTAACACTGGCAGGAATACTATGAAACAAGCGTCCTTGGCGCCTTCACCACGGACGATGTACTGGTTCGAAAAATGATTGCTTGACTGGCTTACGCGCTCTGTCTATACTCAAACAAAGTCATTCAGCCGCTGAGGATTCAATGGCACACCGCTGGCCGGCCGCATTCGGCCGCTATTATTGGTTTTATAAGGGTGTAACGTGACGGTCCTGTAAGAAGGTGCGCTCCTCGCGTTATGCCCTTTTTTGACCGGAGGCGAAAAATCGCCTCCGGTCTTCTTTTTACCCAGAGAGGGAAGCCCACCATGATCATCGCCCCACCGGAGGCCGAAATTATGATTATCGTCATGCAGAGCAACGCCGACCAGGAGGACGTCGACCGCGTCGTGGAACGGATCGAGGCGCTGGGCTACCGCCCGAGCGTATCGGCCGGGGAGGAGACCACCGTTGTCGGCGTGATTGGTCACAGCTCCCCGGATCAACTGGCCTCGCTGGAGTTTCTTCCAGGGGTAGACCACATGGTCCAGGTGATGAAGCCGTACAAGCTGGGCAGCCGCGATTTTCGTCCCATGGATACCGTGGTATCGGTGGGGAGTGTCCAATTTGGCGGAAATGCCCTCACCATCATCGCCGGCCCATGCTCGGTCGAAAGTGAAGAGCAACTGTGGGAGACCGCCAGCGCGGTGAAGGAAGCCGGCGCTCTGGTGCTGCGCGCCGGTGCCTTCAAGCCGCGCTCCTCGCCCTACAGCTTTCAAGGGCTCGGCATACCAGCGCTCCACATGCTGGATCACGTCCGCCAGCAGCTCGGATTGGCGGTGGTCACCGAGGTGCTCACGCCCGATGATGTCGACCTGGTTGCCTCTCATGTAGACATCCTGCAGGTCGGCGCGCGTAACATGCAGAACTATGCACTGTTGCAGGAGATTGGCCGATCCGGTCATCCCACGCTCTTGAAACGCGGGATGAGCGCCACGATTGAAGAGTTGCTCATGGCCGCCGAGTATATTCTGGCCAACGGCAATCCCAACGTCATTCTTTGTGAACGAGGGATTCGAACCTTCGAGACCTCAACCCGCTTCACGCTCGATATCAGTGCCATTCCGGTCCTGAAACACCTGACCCATCTCCCGGTGCTGGTCGACCCCAGCCATGCCACCGGCAAGTGGACCTTTGTACCAGCGGTAGCCAAGGCCGGAATCGCCGCGGGAGCCGATGGCCTGATCATTGAAGTGCATCCGCGGCCGGCGGAAGCGCTGTCCGACGGCGCGCAGTCCTTGCGACTCGACCGCTTTGCCACGTTGATGAGCCAGTTGCAGCCTCTGGCTCTGGCAGTTGGACGCACGGTGTGACGCCGCAACGGGTGGCCGTGATCGGGCTCGGCCTGATCGGCGGTTCCATCGGGAGCGCGCTGCGTCGCCAGGGATGGTATGTGCGCGGCTTCGATCGTCAGGACGCTGCAGCGTACACCGCGGAGGAGCGAGGTTTGGTGGACGAGCTAGCCGGCAGCCTGGAGGCCGCCGTGCAAGGGGCAGCAATGGTGATCCTGGCGCTTCCCATCCCGGCCATCGTCGGCCTCCTACCGTCTATCGATGCAGCGGCGGAGCGCGAGGCCACCATTATCGACACCGGGAGCGTGAAAGGACCGGTGCTTTCTGCGATGTCCTCAATGCACGGCGCGCACCGAGCCGTCGGCGGCCATCCTATTGCTGGAAACGAGCGTTCCGGACCGGCGGCGGCGACACCCGATCTCTTTCGGCGACGCCCGTTCGTCCTGTGCGCTTCATCGGCGACCAGCGAGGCAACCGTCACCCAGGCCACGCTACTGGTTGCAGCGCTCCGCGCCCGCCCGGTGCAGATGGATGCCAATCACCACGACCAGGTGCTGGCTCGAACCAGCCACCTGCCGCAACTGCTGTCCTCCGCCCTGGCCCTCTCCCTGGCGCCGGACGATACCAGACTGGCCGGACCGGCACTGCAGGATATGACGCGACTAGCGGCCAGCCCCCCCGAGCTGTGGCGAGAGATTCTTACCGCCAACCGGGCCAACGTCGCGTCTGCCATGCGCGCCTTCGTGGACCACTGCGCCGATCTGACCCGGATGATCGAGGCCGGCGAGGACGACCAACTGGCGGCGGCTCTGACGGTCGCCGGAGCTGCATGCGCTCCGCTGCTGGAGCAGGCCCGATGAGATGGCGAGTGACACCCGCTGTGATCGGGGGGCAAACGGAGGTGCCGGGCGATAAATCAATCGCCCACCGCGCCTTGATGCTGGCCTCACTTTCGTCCGGCTTCTCTCGCATTAACCGGCTGCCGGGCGGGGCCGATGTCCGGTCCACGGCACTGTGCCTCCGGCGGCTGGGCGCTGACATTCGGATAGATGGAGATGTGGCCTTTGTGATCTCGACCGGCAGACTATTTGCCTCATCGGCGCCGCTAGAAGCCGGTAATTCGGGCACAACCATGCGGCTGCTGGCCGGCATTCTGGCGGGCCAACCGTTTACGTCCTGCCTGATAGGCGACGAGTCGCTGTCCCGACGGCCCATGACCAGAGTCGTGGAGCCACTGAACTCCATGGGAGCGAGCATCCAGGCGCATCAAGGTGGGGCGCCGCTGGAAATACATGGTCGCCGGCTCCACGGCATCGACTACGTGCTACCCGTGGCCAGCGCCCAGGTGAAGTCGGCTATCCTCCTGGCCGGTCTGTTCGCGGACGGCATCACCTCCGTCCTGGAACCGCACCGCAGCCGGGACCACACAGAGCGAATGCTGGCCGCAGTGGGCGTTGAGATACAGGTGGAGGATCTGCGCACTACGCTACGAGGCGGTCAGGCGCCGCACGCCTTCACCATGTCCGTGCCGGGAGATCTGTCATCAGCGGGCTTTTTGCTGGTAGCCGCTGTCCTGAGCGGAGGCGAGATCACGATCGACCAGGTGGGCCTGAATCCGGCTCGATCGGGACTGCTGGGGGTGCTTGGCGAGATGGGCGCCGATATTGAGATTCTTGGTCAACGACAGGAGATGGGCGAGCCCGTGGGCCGTCTGCGGGTCAGCGGCGGGATACAGCGGCCCGTCACCGTCGAAGCAGCGCAGGTACCCGGCCTGGTCGATGAGCTGCCTCTGGTGGTCCTGCTGGCCACCCAGGCGCCGGGTACCAGTGTGATCCGCGGCGCGGCCGAACTGCGCGTCAAGGAAACAGACCGCATCGCCACCGTCACCTCCTCGCTGCGCCGGCTGGGCGCCGATCTGGACGAGTTGCCGGATGGCTTCGTGGTTCGTGGTCCTACCCACCTTCACGGCTGCAACGTGTCCAGCTACGGCGATCACCGTCTGGCCATGCTGCTAGCGGTGGCCGGCGCCATAGCGGCGGGCGAGACGGTGGTCGATGGGGTCGAAGCAGCGGATGTGTCTTTCCCAAACTTCGCTGAATTCCTGCGGTCCCTGGGAGGCACTATTGAGCAGGTATAACCGCCTCGCTGTAATCGGCGATCCAATTGCTCATAGCCTGTCCCCAGCCATGCACAATGCGGCGCTGCATGCGGCAGGAATCGCAGGGAGCTACCGGGCCATTCAGGTCGCCGGCCCCGAATTGGAAGCTGGGGTTCGACTTCTGCGCGACCAGGAGTATCGCGGTTTCAATGTCACCATTCCACACAAAGAACGGATCGCGGCTTGCCTCGATCAGCTCGACGCCTCGGCCCGAATCGGCGCGGTGAATACCGTGGTCAATCAGCAGGACGCGCTGATCGGGTACAACACCGACGTTGCCGGCTTCACTCGTGCGCTTCGCTCGCTGCTGCCCGATCCAACTGGGCTGCGCGCGGTAGTACTTGGCGCTGGTGGCTCAGCCCTGGCCGTGGTACACGCCCTGCAGCTCGAGCCCGCAACCGTGACCGTGGTGAACCGCTCGGTGGCTCGCGCCGAATACCTGGCTTCTCGCCTATCCGGACCAATAACGGTGCAGCCTAGCGGTCCGGAGGCGGCACATGCCGTCACCCATGCCGATCTACTGGTCAACACCACACCGCTTGGCATGGGAAGCTTAGCCGGGCTATCAGCGCTGCCCGACGAGTGCCGGTTATCCTCCCACACGGCCGTATTCGATCTGGTCTACGGCCGGACCACGCCGCTACTGGCTCAGGCTGCCGCTGCCGGCTGCCCCACCGCCAATGGTCTGGAGATGCTGGTGCAACAGGGGGCGCTCTCCTTTCAGCTCTGGACTGGTATCGTGCCCGACCTGACGGTGATGCGCGAAGTCTGCGCTCGGGCGCTGGAGGTACCGACATGCTCCGCTTCCTGACGGCCGGTGAATCACACGGGCCGTCGCTCACCGGGATTCTGGAGGGGATGCCGGCGGGCCTGCACCTGCCGGACGACGCGATCAACGCCGACCTGGCTCGTCGCCAGGGCGGCTATGGGCGCAGCGGGCGGCAGCGTATCGAGCGAGATCACGTGGAGTGGCTGAGTGGTGTGGAACATGCTCGAACCACCGGGGCGCCGATCGCCCTGCGCATCGAGAACCGAGACTTTGCGAACCAAGAGCGGCGCGAGAAACCGGTACTCACGGTTCCACGGCCCGGCCACGCCGATCTAGCCGGCGCCACCAAATACCGGCTGGACGACATGCGAACCGTCCTGGAGCGGGCCAGCGCTCGTGAAACGGCCATGCGGGTCGCTATTGGAGCTATTGCCCGGCAGCTACTCAGCGAGTTTGGCATGACCATCGTCAGCCAGGTGCTGGAGATTGGCGACGTGGCCGGGGTTCCGGGCGACCTGCTCGACCCCGAGATACTCAGGCGCCTGGAGGCGTCAGAGGTACGCGTGGCGGACGAAATGCTCGACCAGCGGATGACCGAGCGAATCGACCGCGCCCGCCGCGACCGCGATACATTGGGCGGCATCTTCGAGGTGCAGGCACTCAGCGTGCCGGTCGGCCTGGGAAGTTATGTCCAATGGGACCGGAAGCTGGACGGCCGGCTGGCCCAGGCTGTCATGAGTATCCAGGCAATTAAAGGGGTGGAGATCGGCGGTGGCTTCCAGAACGCCAGAACACCGGGGACGCAGGTCCATGACGCTATCCTGGTTGGACCAAACGGTCCTCGCCGGGAAACCAATCGGGCCGGCGGACTAGAAGGCGGCGTGACCAACGGTGAGCCGGTGATCGTGCGTGCCGCCATGAAGCCTATCTCCACCACGCTCACCCCCATGCCCAGTGTCGACCTTCGCACCGGCGAGCCGGCTCAGGCCGTCTACCAGCGCTCGGACATCTGCGCCGTGCCGGCAGCCAGCGTGGTGGGAGAAGCGATGGTGGCGCTGGTCGTGGCCGACGCCTTTCTGGAGAAATTTGGAGGGGACAGCGTGGCCGAGATTCGTGAACGATACCCCGGCTCACCCGGATGAAAGATCTTATTCTGACCGGCTTTATGGGAACCGGTAAGAGCACGGTCGGACAAATCCTGGGCGCGTGCTACGGGCTGCGGTTCGTTGACCTTGATCGAGAGATTGAACGGCAGGCCGGTACCAGCATCCGCGCTATCTTCGATGAGCGAGGCGAGGCGGCGTTCCGGCTGCTGGAAAGCGCCGTCCTGGCCGACCTGCTCAGCCATGGGGAGGGACGGATTATCGCCACTGGGGGCGGAGCACTGCTCTCGGCCCAGAACCGGGCACTGCTGTCCGCGGACCAGCCCGTGATCTGTTTAACCTGTGGAAGCGAGGAACTGGCTGTCAGAATCGAGTCCCAGGGCGGGCGTCCACTCTTGACCGGCGCCATCGGCAAGCAGGCACGGGAACTGCTGCATCAGCGATCAGCGGTGTATGACCTGTTTCCACAGGTCGACACCGGTCACCGTGAGCCCGGGGAGGTGGCGGAAGAGATCGCCGCACTGCTGGAATTGAGGCAGGCCGGCTCGCTCTACTTCAAGAGTCACGCTGAAACGCTCCTGCTCTTTGAAGTCGGCTTGCTCGAGTCGATCGGCTCGGTCTTACGCGATCAAGGCGTCGACGGCTCGATTCTGCTGGTCACCGACAGCGCGGTAGCGAGCCTGGCTGCATTCGCCTCGGTACGGGCCTCCCTGCGCGCCGCCGGCTTCAGCGTCCACTCAATAGCAGTGCCGAGCGGTGAGCAGCACAAGTGTCTAGCCACGCTGGAGACGCTCTACAGCGCGGCCCTGCAGGCCGGGTTAGATCGTGAGGCCACGATTCTGGGCCTGGGAGGCGGCGTGGTCTGCGATCTTGCGGGGATGCTGGCCGCGACCTACCTTCGAGGAATCCGCCTGGTGCTGGCGCCCACCACACTGCTAGCGCAGGTCGACGCGTCGATTGGCGGCAAGGTGGGCGTCGACCTTCAGGGGGTGAAAAACCTGGTGGGCGCCTTCTATCCGGCGAGCCTGGTGCTGGTCGATCCACAGGTGCTTCGCACCCTACCGAAAACGGCTCTGGCGGACGGCATGGTGGAGATCATCAAAATTGCACTGATGCGTTCCAGGGAGTTGCTCGAACTGATACAGCAACTCGACGACGTGACTGAGGTACTCAGTCACCCACTGGTGATCAGGCAAGCGGCCCATCAGAAAATGCGACTGGTCCAGGTGGATCCGTACGAGCGCGGCGAACGCATGCTGTTGAACTTCGGCCACACCATTGGTCATGCCCTGGAAGCGGCCAGCGACTACCGCCTGTCTCATGGACAGGCGGTCTCGATCGGAATGGCCGCGGAGCTCTGGCTTGGCGTCCAGCAGGGTTGGTGCCGAGAGGACGAGTTTGGCGTGCTGACCGCGCTGCAGCATCGCTTTAATCTGCCCCAAACGGCGCACCCCGCTGCGCAAAGCCCGTGGGTCGCTCTCGACCTGGATCAAGTTCTGGCACTGGCACGGCACGATAAGAAGCGCCAAGCGGGCAAGCTTCGGCTGGCGCTCCCCACTGACCCAGGCCAGGGAGCGATCTTCGAGGCCGAGGAAGCAGATATCCGTCGAGCTATTGCCATCACGTTGGGGGAAGCCGCATGACAACCATTTTGGTTCTGCACGGTCCGAACCTGAACCTTACCGGCCACCGGGAGCCTGAGACCTATGGCCGTACCACCCTGTCCGAGATTAACGAGCAGCTGCAGGTGCGAGCCACCGAACGAGGCGCCGAGACCCGCCCCTTCCAATCCAACCATGACGGAGCGTTGATCGACACACTCCATGAGGCCCGCGACTGGGCTGCCGGCGCGCTCTTCAATCCCGGCGCATTCACCCATTACAGCTACGCGCTGCGCGATGCCGTGGCAGCGGTGGGGTATCCGGTGATTGAAGTACATCTGTCACTGCCGGCCGCGCGAGAACCCTTTCGGCGGGTATCCGTCATAGCTCCCGTCTGCCGGGGTCAGGTAGCCGGTTTCGGGCCGTATAGCTACCTCTGCGCGCTCGACGCCTTGCTTCACCTGCTCGACAGCGGAGGATGAGAGCCATCCGCGGCGCCATCAGCGTCGCAACCAACACCGGGCAAGCCATTGATGAGGCCACCCACGAACTGCTACATGTGCTGACTCATCGCAATGCCTTGCGGCCCGAGGACATCATCAGCGTATTTTTCACCCTCACCCCGGACCTCAATGCCGCCTTTCCAGCGCGGGCGGCCAGGGCATTTGGTTGGGATGTGCCCATGTTGGATATGCAGGAAGTGGACGTACCCGACGCACTGGCTCGCTGTCTCCGGGTATTGATCCACGTCCAGTCGGACGGCCCGGCACGACACGCCTACTTACGCGAAGCCCAAACCCTGCGTCCGGATCTGGAGGAGCAACCATGACATCGCCGCCCCTATACCATCCGCCATTAGAGATTGCGCGGCCCACGCTCGAGCAGGGCCGGCCGGTCGCCGTGTCTCGCGAGGTACTGGCCGATCTCGACACACCGGTATCCGCCTATCTGAAGGTACGGGGCTCCGGCCCCAGCTTCCTACTGGAAAGCGTGGAAGGCGGTGAGCACCTCGGACGCTACTCCTTCATCGGCACGCAGCCTCGCCGCATACTGCGCATCAAGGATGGCCGTCAGTGGTACGACGCTGAAGAGAGCACGCCCTGTCTCGATCCGCTGGCCGCAATTCGGTCCTTGGTCGAGCCGTACGGGACAGACCCGCCACGCCATGGACGATTTGACGGCGGCGCGGTAGGATACCTCTCCTACGAGGCGGCGCGCTACTTCGAGCGCCTGCCGCTGGCGGGCGCCGACCCACTCGATCTGCCCGATGCGGTATTCCTGGACATCGACACCCTGCTGATCTTCGACCATGTCCGGCACAGCGTGCGCATCGTCAGCCATGCCTGGCCAGAGGCCTCCCCGCAGGACTCCTACCGGCGGGCCGTCGAACGGATCGAACGTTTGGCCGCTCGACTGGCCGAACCCTTGCCGGCGATCCCGACGCCGGTGTTCGCCCCGGTCTCGCCGGTCAGCAACCTGAGTCAGGCAGAATTCGAGGACCGGGTGGCGCAAGCCCAGGAGCACATTCGCGCCGGCGACATCCTGCAGGTGGTGCTCTCTCAACGCCTCAGCTTGCCGCTGGCGGGCGACCCATTCAGCTTTTACCGGCGGCTTCGGGCGCTCAGCCCCTCACCGTACCTGTACTACCTCGACTTTGTGGATCATCAGCTAGCCGGTGCATCGCCCGAGCTGCTGATTCAGGTAGAAGGCGGCGCCGTCACCAGCCGCCCGATTGCCGGCACCAGGCGGCGTGGCGCCACGTCGCAGGAAGATGCCGCACTGGCCGAGGATTTGCTGGCCGACGATAAGGAGCGTGCCGAGCATCTGATGCTGGTCGATCTGGCCCGCAATGACGTGGGTCGCGTCTGCCGGCCGGGCAGTGTCCAGGTCCCGGACTTTATGAAGGTCGAGCAGTTCTCGCACGTGATGCACCTGATCTCCGATGTGACCGGCGAACTGCAGCCGGGTTGCACCGCGTACGACGCGCTGAGAGCAGCCTTTCCCGCCGGCACCGTGTCGGGCGCGCCCAAGATTCGCGCCATGGAAATTATCGCGGCGCTTGAACCGGACCGGCGCGGACCGTATGCCGGGACCGTCGGCTTCGTAGGCAAAGGGGGCGCCGTGGAGACCGCCATCACCATTCGTACCGGCGTGGTCAAAGACGGCACGCTGCACGTCCAGGCCGGAGCCGGCATCGTCGCCGACTCGGTGCCGGAGCAGGAGCACTTGGAAAGCATGAACAAAGCCAGAGCCCTGCTGCTGGCGGCCGGAGGGCAAGCATGATCCTGTTGATCGATAACTACGACAGCTTCACCTACAACGTCTTTCAGTTGCTCTCAGTCCTGGGTGCGCAGGTCGCGGTGCGGCGGAACGACGAACTGTCCTTGCGGGAGGTCGCTACGCTGCGCCCCGCCGGCATCGTCATCTCACCGGGACCGGGTGATCCAGCCCAGGCCGGGGTCTCCTGTGACGTGATCCGGCAATTCGGCCCCACCGTTCCCATTCTGGGAATCTGCCTCGGCCACCAGTGCATCGCCGCCAGCTTCGGCGGCCACATCCAGCGCGCCCAGGAATTGATGCATGGCAAGACCTCCCAGATACTCCATCAGGGCGCCGGCATCATGGCCGGTCTACCCACCCCCTTCCCGGCGGTGCGCTATCACTCCCTGGCGGTCGACCCGACCACGCTACCCAGCTGCCTGGAGATCAGCGCCCAAACGGAGGACGGCACCATCATGGGCTTACGACACCGAGAACTGCCCATCGAGGGTGTGCAGTTCCACCCCGAGTCGGTGTTGACCACCGACGGACCATCGCTCCTTCGCAACTGGCTGCAAACTCTGTGATGAAACGGCTACCGCTGCGTCGATTCGCAATCTGAGTGGAAGAAGACATCACCCGCTCCGAATATCTCTAGAAGCGTCGTCCAGACCGTCCATCACCACACCATCGAGTCCGGCCATCTCATCTTGAAACTCGTGCCATGCCGGCCCGTTCGACCGCAGCGCTGCATATGCGTCGTTCGTTGCCGCGATAAGCCGGTCTCGCCGATACGCCTCTACAGCTACGCCAAGCACTTCTTGCATCGAGACCTGGTCCTGACGCGCTATCTCTTGCACAGCTTCATGCATAGCAGCGCTCACGCGCAGCATCATCGTTCCCGTCGTCATTGTTTTACCCTCCAGACGACACGCCTACGACGATATTCTGATCACGCAGCCGCTTCCTCGTCCTCGATGCCGGCGAAGAGATCATCTTCTCGCTCGCCGGGCTGGGCTGGGGGGTGAGCGCGCATAAAGTACTCCATATTGGAGAACTGCTGCATTGCCTCATCCGGCAGGGACAGATAGAAAAAATCGCTCTGGATTTGGGTGCGATGCACCGCCAGCGCGTGTCTCTTTAGCGGGGCGTAGGCGCCGATGTCGATGTGGGCGGTAATCTCGGAGTCCGGCACGCCGTACTCGTCGATGTTGAAGTCGTCCCTGATCCAGGGAATGGAAAGACCAATCGTCTTCAGACCGGCGATCTGGCGGCCGAAACCCTCTCGCGAGCGGGCGGCGAAGTACAGCTTGCGTGGCCCTCCCGGCTCGGCGGCGCGTTCGAACGCGGCCACAGTCACTCGGTGCGTCATAATGTGGTCGGGGTGGCCGTAGCCACCTTCCTCGTCGTAGGTCACCACCACCTGCGGTTCGGTTTCACGCATAATCGCCACCAGACGGTCGGTTGCTTCATCGAACGGGGCATTCATGAAATTTGCGGGATTCTGATTCGGTTCGGAGTCCTTCATCCCGGAGTCACGATACCCCAGAAAGTAGAGGTCGGACACGCCGAGGATTGCCGCGGCCGCACGGACTTCCTGCTCGCGAATCTCGCCCAGGCGAGGCATTGCCTCGGCCGGATCGAGATCGGGATCGTGCATCTCGCCGGCCTCACCTCGGGTGCCGTACACCACCACCACGCGATACCCTTGCGCGGCATACTTGGCGATGATTCCGCCCGTGGAGAACACCTCGTCATCGGGATGCGCATGCACCACCATCAAACTACGTTGTTTCGTCATAGTCCTCGTATCTGGCTCCTGTCCTCGTTGGGCCGCGTACCCGCCGGCCTCCTCTCCCATGCGGGGAGAAGAGGGTGGTGGAAGAGGGGTTGGGACGCCCTTCGTATTAAGCTGTCGCGGGGGTGCTGATGTGCGGGCGAACCTTGGTCAGCAGGCGCTCTTTGGGCATGTAGCCCACGATGCGCTCCACGGGCTCGCCGTTCTTGAAGAGAATCATGGTGGGGATGCTCTGCACTCCGAACTTAGTCATCGTCTCGGGATTGCGGTCCACATCAAGCTTGGCGACCTTGAGCGAACCGGCGTACTCGTCGGCGATGTTCTCGAGGATCGGCGCGATCATGCGGCACGGGCCGCACCACTCCGCCCAAAAATCGACCAGCACCGGCTGGTCGGAAGCGACCACCTCATTTTCGAACGAGGCATCTGAAATAGCTACAGGGTGAGACATGAAAAAACTCCTTTACGTACATATCTGTCACTTGCAAGTATATAGTAACTACCAGTTTGATAGCAATATGGTATAGTCGGGTGGGAAAGCCAGGGGGCTAACGATGAGTCAATTGAAAACGCGGCCTCTCTCCGTATGCCCGATAGCCAATGCAGCCCGCCTGCTGGGCGACCGCTGGACGCTGGTGATCTTGCGTGATCTGGTTGAGGGCCCGAAACGTTTCTCCGAGTTGGAAAACACCTCGGAAGGAATTAGTCCGCGCACGCTGGCCGATCGTCTCCGCCAGATGGAGGGGCAGGGATTGGTGTTCCGAGAGTCCTTCCGCGAGATCCCACCCCGCGTGCAGTACAGCTTGACGCCAAAGGGAAAGGCCAGCTTGCCGGTGGTCGAAGCGCTCCGCTCTTTTGGCGAGACCTGGCTATCGGATGAGGAAAAACTCTGCTGCTAGGGTGCTGACTCGCACTGCGCCGGCAATGGTGCGGTAGAATGCCTCCGCTGTCCCATGCCCGGAGGAACATCTATGCGATTCACTATGCGATTGATGGCCTGCTTTTCGCTGCTGGCCCTTGCCCTGGTCTCCTGCAGTTCAGCCCCGACAGCTCATCCCCCCCTACCGAGTGATCACCGCCATCACCTGGCGGAGCTGGCCTGGGGCATCGTTGGCGTACCTGATGTGCCCACTCTGGACCCCGCTCTAGCCTCCGATCCAACCTCAATCTCCGTGGCCTCACTGGTTTATGGAGGTTTGGTCCGGCTCGACCGCCATTTGCAGGTCAAACCCGATGGAGCGTCTCGCTGGCACATCTCGCGTGACGGCAAAGTGTATACCTTCTCGATTCGACCCAATCTCCGCTTTGCCGACGGGCGACGCGTTACCGCCCGCGACTTCGCGGAAGCGCTGGAACGCGCGCTGGGCGCTGAGGGTTCAACCGGTACCGCATCCTTCTATCTCTCGCTGATCACCCTGCACCGCAGCATTGTGCGCGGCTCGACGCGCGTCACTCGCGGTATTCAGGTCATCAATCCCTCGACACTGCGTATCACACTGACCCGCCCGGCCGCGCACTTTCTCGCCGAGCTGGCCTTTCCCGCCTCCTTTGTTCCCGATCCGGCCATTCTCAGCCGATATGGTCCCACCTGGACCGATCACGCGGCAGGCTTTGGCCCATATACGGTACGCCTGTGGCGTCACAGCCGATTCTTGCGCCTGGAACGCAATGCGTATTACTACGCTGGGAAGCCGGCCGTCAAACGCATTACGATCCACTTCTATGGAGCTGCCAGCGCCGCCGCGGCCTATCGTCGCGGCGCTCTTGCGGTGGTATCCGGATTTCAGCCGGGGGAAACGTTCTCGGGCCGGTCGACTGGCATACGACGAGTGGCGGGGCTGGCGCTGGACTATCTCGCCTTCAATACCAGCCGTACCCCGTTTCGTCGCGTCAATGCCCGTCGGGCGTTTGCCGCGGCCTGGACCCCTCGCCTGGCCGCCGCTGTGGTTGGTCGGGCCGGATTCTCGGCGCGTGGCCTGCTGCCGTCCGGCTTTGGACTGGGGGGTCTTGGCTGGCGACCGTACACGTCCGCCAGCCGGTATCTGGCTGCCGCGCGCTATCCGCACGGCAACGGCTTCCCCGCCCTGTCGCTCATCACGCCGCAGAGTCCATCCTTGATCGCCCTGGCGCACGATCTCGAGCGGGTCTGGGCACTTACCCTTCAGGTCGACGTGTTGGTACGGCCGCTCAATTCCTTGAACTACAGTCGTGTCTTGAACGCCCATGCCTTTGATCTGGCCCTGGTGCAGTGGGGGGCCGATTATCCGGATGCGCAGGACTTTCTTGGCACCCAACTCGGCTCCTCCCCGGATAACATTACCGGTTGGTCCAAAGCGAGCTACGTGCGTGCGGTGGCCCTGGCGGACTCGTACAGTCCCGCCGACCCGCGCCGACGCCAGCTGGAACAGCAAGCGGCCCAGATCGCGACCCGAGCGGTGGCCATCGTGCCGCTCGACCAGCCGGCCCTGGCGGCGCTGATCCGCCCCGGACTGGCAGGCATCGCCCTCACCGGACTGGGAACCGTAGCCGTCGAACCGATGCAGCTGGGCGTGTCGCGATAACTGGCGCCATAGGTTCGTGACTGCTCTTACTGAGATCAAAGAGCGTTGAGTGTTCGACTGCTATGGTGATCGTGGACGCCATGCCGAGGAGGAAATCAACGATGACCGAAATGAGTCTGTCTTCCCCAAGCTTCACCGACGTGCTCGATGCGCGGCGCCAGATTCGCCCCTATCTCCGTCCTACGCCGCTCTATACCTACCCCGCCCTGAGTGCCCTGGTCGGGACCAAGGTCTGGGTCAAGCACGAGAATCACCTACCCGTGTGTGCCTTCAAGGTGCGGGGAGGGATCAACCTGGTCTCCCGACTGGATGAAGCTGAGCGGGAGCGGGGCGTGATCGCGGCCTCCACCGGCAATCACGGACAATCGGTCGCCTACGCGGCTCGGCAATTCGGGATTCAGGCCGTGGTTTGCGTGCCGGAAGGCGCCAACCCGGTGAAGGTCGAGTCGATGCGTCTGCTCGGAGCGGAGGTGATTCATCACGGCCGCGACTTCGACGAGGCGCGTGAGCGATGCGAACTCCTCGCTGCGGAGCATGGCTACCGCTATATCCACTCTGGCAACGAGCCGCTGCTGATCGCGGGCGTGGCCACCTACACCCTCGAAATCCTGGAGGATCAGCCGGACATCGAGACTATCATCGTGCCGGTGGGCGGCGGCAGCGGCGCCGCCGGGGCGTGCATCGCCGCCAAGGCGATCAATCCGGCAGTCGAAGTGATCGGCGTGCAAGCCGAGGCAGCGCCGGCGGCCTACCGCTCCTGGCGGGAACGGCGGCTGCTGGAAGCGCCCATGGCCACCAGCGCCGAGGGGCTCGCCACACGGGGCGCCTTCGATCTCCCCCAGCGCATCCTCTGGCAGCATCTGGACGATTTCATCCTGGTCAGCGAAGGGGAAATCCAACGAGCGGTCGTGGCGATGATCGAGAAGACGCACAATCTGGTCGAGGGTGCCGGCGCGGCGTCCCTCGCAGGGGCCTTGCAGCTTCATGACCGCATCGCCGGCAAGAAGGTGGCCATCATTTGTAGCGGCGGGAACATCAGCCCGCAGCAGCTTGCCGACGCGTTAAGGTTGTCTGAGGCATAGGCGTGAATTAGCGCCGCTAGTCCTTACGTCCGCTGACCGCCAATCCGACGCCGATCCCAATCATCACCAGGCCGCCGGCGCCGCCGACCAATTCCAGGCGGCGCGGTGACCGAGCAAGCCAAGATCGAGCCAGGCCCGCCGCCATCGCCCAGACGCTGTCGGCGACCAGCGCAAGCGCGATGAATACGCTCCCCAGCAGCAGTAGCTGGATCGGGATATCGCTGGCCGAGCGGTTGATGAACTGAGGGAGGACAGCGGTGAAAAAGATGACGCTCTTAGGATTGATGACGCCCGCCACGAAACCGTCTCGCAGAATCCTGCGGGTGGCCTTGGGCTCCGCGGCGCTATGGAGGGACGCAGCCAGAGATTGGCGGTGGCGGAAGGACTGTATCCCGAGGTAGACCAGATATCCCGCGCCGGCTGGCTTGATGATGGTGAAGGCCGCGACGGACTGCTCCACGATCGCCCCGATGCCGAAGGCGACCGCGATGACCTGAAGGTAGACACCCGCTGCGTTCCCGACCACCGTGACCACGCCTGCGAAGCGTCCAAGCGTCAGTGACCGGCTGATCACGAACAGGGCGCTTGGGCCAGGAACGGCCAGCAGGAGAAGCGAAGCCAGGCTGAAGGTCAGCAACTGAGTGGCGGACGGCATACCCCTGGGTAGCCGCACGAGTGGTAGCTGTACAAGCTACCGCGACCAGCCGGGTTCTCCGTCTCGGTTAGGCGACCGGTTTTCCAGCCCAGTAGTCCATGGCAGCCTGTGCCAATATCTCGGCGCAGGTTGCGGTCTGCGAGATCGACGCCCATTCGTCCACGGCGTGCGCTCCGGCCCCGCCCGGGCCGAACACGACGGTGGGGATGCCGGCCGAGGACAGCAGAGCGGCATCCATCCAGGGCGTGTCTCCGTAGATCCGGGGCTGATCTCCGGTGATCGCCGTCGCCGCCTGCTGCACCGCCTGCGCGATGGGCGCTCCCGGGTCCACGTCAAACGGCTCGCGCCAGAACAGCAGCTCCGCCTCGGCTCGAAACGATGGATCGTTGGCAGACTGCCTGTGGAGTTCCGCCAGTATCTCCTCCAGCACCGACTCCGGCGTCTCTCCTGGAATGGTTCGGCGCTCGATCTGCACGCGGCAGCGCTCTGGATAGCTGCTCAGCTCCTGGCCGCCCTCAATCAAGGACGCGTGAATCGATCCGGTCCCGAGCAGCGGATGAGCTTGACCCTGAGCCAGGCGCTTCCCAAGCGCCTCGAGCTGCACCAACACCCAGCCCATATGAGCGATTGCGTCCACGCCCAGGTCCGGCCTACTTCCATGTGCGGCTCGTCCTTCCGTGCTGACCGCCAGCCAGGCGAAGCCCTTATGGGCAGTACAGAGGCGTAATCCGGTCGGTTCGGTAACGATCGCGCCGTCCGCCTGGTACGCGGCGAGTACTGCCTCGGTGCCGGCGCTGGCATACTCTTCATCCATGACGGCGGTGACGATGAGATCGCCCGGGGCGCCGCCGGCTCGCTGCACCGATCGAGCCGCCAGCATAATCGCTGCCAGCCCAGCCTTCATATCGTATGCTCCCCGCCCGTACAGTCGGTCGCCCTCCACCCTTGGCCGGAATGGGTCAGTCATGCCGGCCACGCCCACCGTATCGAGATGCGCGTTGAGCATGAGCGAACGACCATGACCCGTACCCGCAACCCGGGCAACCACGTTGGGGCGACCGGGTAGCACCTCCTGCAGCTCGACTTGCAAGCCGGCCTCCCGCAGCCAGCCGGCCACATACTCGGCGATACCGCTCTCGCCCGCCGCTCCAGCCACCAGCGAGGGATTGATCGAATCGATACCGACCAGGGCCATCAACAGGCTTGACACGTCCTGGTCCGATGGTCGCTCCATTCACCCTCCTCCGGATACACGCTATCATGACCATTATTAAACGCTGAGAGAGCGAAGGTCGGGGACCGGCACATGGCTGCAACCAATCGGGAATTACTAAACTACACCACGGCGGTAGCGCCGGAGGTTGATCGCCTGTTCATCGCTGGCCATCGCGTCGCTCGCCCGTTCACGGTGAAACTCCGTCAGCGGCTGGGCTTGACAAGCTTCGGGCCGCTGATCGACCTTCGCCGCCAGCTTTTATCGTCGTCGGGCATGACGCTACAGGATGCACACTGGAAGCAGCGCGGCACGGCCCTCGACGAACTGCAGGGCGCCCTGGAGGACAGCGTGAACGCGGGACTGCTCCGACGAGAAGGGAGTCTCTTCACGCCAACCGATCGCGGCCATGAGGTACTCGACGGACTCACCGACGCGCTCTCTCGTGGCCTGGCGCCACTCTGGGGAAACGGGGCGGAACTGGAGCAGGCAATGTACGCACTCGACATGGTCATTCAACACGCTGGGAACGCGCTTGATCCCGTCGACTACCCGTCGTTCACTGTGGAACGTGCCGGGGCTGACGTGGATCCGTCAAATTACCCTCTCGCGCTCTGGACGCACCTATCGACGCTCCGTTCATTGCGCGCCGACGCGCATGCCCTGGCCTGGCATCCATTCACCGAAGTGTGGCCGGAAAAGATATTGCTGACCGCCCTCTGTTACACTAACGGCCCAAACGGCGTTGATGTAAAGAGAGAGGAGAGCACCTTGCTTGATGACGACCGCTTGACTGAGAATCTCGCCGTCCTGGAAAAACGGGGTTGGGCGCGTCGTCTGGTACACAGCTGGGCGGCCACTCCAGCAGGACATCAGACGCGGCGCCAGGTCGAAGAGAGCACAAACGCTTTTAACGCGCCTCCATTCAGCGTCCTCCACGACAGACAGCGCCTCGATCTTCTTACGGTGCTGTCTGAATTGCCGGCGGGCTGAAGCAGCGAGTAATCGGGCCAGAAGCGGTGTGGAAACAGGGACGCGTGTCAAGGGTCGTGCGCACCGACAGTGCAATATCACCAGAATGAGGAGTACTATTGAAGTTCAGATGTACCCTGAATCAGGGTAGGGATCCAGGGCAGAGAACCGGTTACTAGAATCTCGCAGCCTCGCGCCGCCGAGGCTGCGACCAAGCGAAAGAGGGGCAGTCTTTTAGTACGTGTTCAACGATCTCGTTAGCAGCGACCTTTATGGCAACCGACACACCGGATAAGGAGAAGAACTTTGGCTCGATCACTCTGGCAAATCGTCCGCTCCGTAGGCGTATCACTGATTCTCGTGCTGGCTTTGCAAGCGCTGAACCCGCATAGCGCTGCTGCTTCCGCCAGTAGCATCGCACTCTCCCCGACCGCAGGTCCGGTCGGAACGCCGGTGACTGTATCCGGCAGCGGATTCGGCGCCTTTGAAAATATCAACCTCTATTTCGCGGGGAATTTCCAGAAGACCGTCGCTTCCAATAACGGCGCTTTCACCACCACCATCACCGTTCCCAACGTGCCGATCAACACCTACAGCGTCACCGCGGTCGGCAGCACGATTGCCTCCGTATCGTTTCAGGTGACCGCCGCGCCGGCGGTGTTGTCCAGCCTCACCGTTGCCAAGTCTGTCACAGTCAACGGGCTGGGTTACAGCACCAATAATGCGGCGCGAAGCGGCGACACGCTGACCTACAACTTCGTGGTTACCAATACCTCCCCGAATGTACCCGCAATTGGGGTCTATCTGACGGACAACATGCAGCTGGGCCAATCCGCCTTCAATGCGACCGGCGCGTCCTGCGGATTCGTCCAAGGATCGCGCACCGTGAACTGCATGCTCGGCAACATCGCGCCCGGAGCAGCCGTGAACGTGTCCGTGACCGCCAAGGTTGACGCCACCTTTGCTGGAACGATCGCCAACACGGCGACAGTCCAGGGAGCGAATACGGCTCAGGCAACCTCCAACGCCACGTACATCACGGTTAGTCAGGCGTCGCCGTTCCCAGCCTCCACCCTGACCCTCTGCGGCACGGTTACCAATTACATGGCCGCTACTGTCACCCTGACCGGCACCATCACCATCAACGGAACCACCGTGGCACTGATCAATGGGGCGACCGTCACCGGCGCCGTATTCGCCGTCAGCACCAGTGTCTGCGTGTCCTTTCAGTTCAACGTCGGGTTCCAGGCGACGAGCATGTCGATCAGCCCGAACCTGGCAGGTGTAGGTCTGGCCTGCGGCGTGTACAACCCCAACGCCACGACCAGCAGCATTTACATCGCCGGTCAGGCCTTCAACGTCACACCGGGTACCGTGCTGAACGGGTACGCTTTCGCCGGCCAGCCGTACTGCTTCCTGGCCAGCAGCACTGGATCCGTGTACGGTCTCCTCAGCACCATCCCGACCTCCATCAAGTTCCTCCCGTCCTACGGGATGCATCGTGCCGGCCTCGTGCGCTACGAGTAAGCATCGAACGGCGGAAGGGGCGCGGCAGTTGCCGCGCCCTTTTTTTTCGCGCTAGCCCATCCGGTTATTAGCTGACCTGATACGTCGTACTGGTGTGCCGGTCTTGATGCTTCAACCTGACATCGGCTCGCACATAGACCGTGTCACGCCGTCTGGCATGAGCGCCGATCTTGCGTACGAGATCCGCCCATCCGTCCTTGGCGGTGATGGCATCGAGGTGCGCGGTCTTTTTACCGTGAACCTGGATAGTCACGGCAATGGCGGCGCCGGCGCGCGAGTGGACCCAGATCACCACGGTATGTCCTGGGCGTTGCACGCGGGGCTCGACAGCAAGGTCAATCGGCCCCCACGCGATACGGTAGCGAAGTGTGACCGGCGCCCCGGCGCCATCCAGAGTGGAGATCTGGACCGTGGCCCGGCTGCTCTCTCGACTGATCTTGCTTGCGTGCTGCTTGAAGGCGAAGAGAGCGTTGCCACTAGCATCCGTCGACTTCTGGGTCTGGCGCACATCGCCGTTCGGAAACACCACACGGAAGTGCAGCGGCGTGTTGGCGGCGTAATGAGCCAGGACGTGTTGCATACTCTCGGGAGCCACCACTGATTTGAGCGTCCCTTGAAGCACCGTAAGCGGCGTAGCAGTCGCGGTTTGAAGTGCGGGTGACGTGGGTGTTGCCGTCGCAGGGGTGGGCGTCGGCGGATGGGACGGTGGTGGCGGCGGCAGCTTGACTGAAGGAGTACGGGTGGGTGTTGCCGTTGGCGTCGGTACCGTCGTGGCGCTCGCGGTTGGCGGTGCTGTGGTGGCCGTTGGCGTCGGCGTCACCGTGCTGGTCGGCGTCGCACTTGGGGCCGTGGGAGGCGGAGCCTGAGCAGCTGTCGCCAGCGTGATTGCGCCGTCTCCCTGCAAACCCAGGGTCGCGGTAGTGCCCTGGTAGTGACTGATACCGTAGCCCGCGGCACGCAGGGCGGCGATCGCGGCCGACGCGGTCGTCCCTTGAGACATCACGTTAAAGAAGGCCGCGGCGGAGAGAAAGTCGTCCTGAGAGGTCCCGAGTTGGTCCCAACTGACCAGAACACCGGCTCCGTGTGCCAGCAGCGCCTGGCCAAAGTCAGGCGTGCTCAACAGCGAACAACCATTGATAAACAACAATGAGTTATGGCGAAACTGTCCCACATGAGCTGTGATGAACCCGGATGTAATGGCGTAATACATCTGGGTGCTGCCCGCGACGCCCACCACTATCACCGTGCCGTCGGCCAGATATTGCGAGACGGCGGGATCGCCAGTAGCCAGCTCTCCGGTGGCAACCACGCCGTGCCCGTTTGGCGACACACCCGAGTGCGTGTGCAGGTACACCACGTTGTAGTTGGCCAGTGACAGCATGCTGGCCACCGTTACCTGCGTGTTATACAACTGATCGACACGGAACCCCGCGACTTGCAGATCATGTACTTCGACGTCTCCAGCGTTCCCGCCGAGACCCAATTCGCTGGCAAACGGTTCCGCCACCAGTGCTGACGGGCCGGCAGATTGCTGAGTAGGTGCAGCCATCCGTACTTCGCCGCGGAACGCTAACTTGACCGGTTTCAATTGTGACGGCAAAATATCGGCTTGCATGCCGTCACGGAACAGCAGATTAATAGTACGACCATCTGCCCCGATGGCAGCGGAGCGAACGCTCGGTTGATTATTCAGCCATCGCAGCACCCGAGGCCGTGTAGTGTGCGCAAGGGACTGAGAAGCCGTTCGTAAGAGATTCAGATCTCCGCCGCTCTGTGCATGTGCCCGTGGGGAAGGCCCGGACCGCGACGCAAAGGTGGCAAAACAGAGACTGACTAGCAAGAGGACGCGAGTTTTCATTGACGTGTATCCATTTCGGTGAGGGATGAGTTGATTCCGCAGTCTACTCTATAAACGCAGCGAATGGCCCGTACGTAACCCTCCGTGGTCTGGTATCCTGCCAATGTCTATGGCAACTCGTTCCACGGTCCGCCGTCCTGCCCCGCATCCCGTCCCGACCCGTCCCGTGTATCGTCCCAGACGGCGGCTGCGGCGGGTCATAACCCTGGTGGCCATCCTGGCAGTCGCACTGGTCGCGATTCGGGCCTACGTGCTGCTGGTCTACGCGCCTGGGCTGCGGTCCGAAGCAAGTACCATTCCCGGTCTGGTCCGCGCTCAGTTGACTCAGCAGGGAGCGGCCTACGTACCACTCGGTCAGATCTCGCCCGATGTGCAGCACGCCGTGGTTTCCATCGAGGATCATCGCTTCTACAGCCACCCTGGCGTGGATCCAGTCAGTATGGCGCGTGCCTTCTGGGTGAATCTGCGGAACAATCATGTGGATCAGGGTGGCAGCACGCTGGAGGAGCAACTGGTGAAACGCGCCATCGTCCAGGACGACCGATCGGTGCGGGCCAAACTGCGCACCATCGTCGTTGCCTGGGCGGTCGACCAACAATTTTCTAAGCCCGAAATACTCGAGTTGTATCTCAATGCCGCCTACTATGGCCAGGGCGCCTACGGCATCGGCGCAGCGGCCCATGTCTACTTCGGGACGGACGCGGCACATCTCAGTCTGCCGCAGGCCGCATTTCTAGCCGCTCTTCCCCAGGCGCCCTCGGTCTATGGCGCCCACCCTCGAGATCCCGTGGTTACCGCACGCGTGATAGCGGTGCTGACCGCCATGCAGAAGTGGGGTTACATCACGCCGGCTCAAGAGGCGACCGCCGAAAGCACTCGACTTACCTTCGCTCTACCCGGCACGTGAGCCGTTCGGTTGGTCCAGCAAATTCCTTCTATAGTGGCTAAAGGACAGTGAAAGCGGCTAACGGACAGTGAACGGCGTCACCCAGTGGCACAGCGAGTGCCAAAGAAAGAAGGGGAAGGATGAACCAGGACAATATCGACAAGCTTTCAGAACTCAATAAGTACCAGATCGCGGGCCTGGCGGTGTTAGGCAGCACGCTGGCCGCGCTTTCCGTCGTTTTTACGCTGCGTCGCTTGGGCCTGGTCAGGCGGCCTGCGGCGCCGGACGCGGTGGACGGGCCGGCACAGACGCCGGAGGGCGCCGTAATGTCCACCGAGATACCTCACCATTTCAGTGAGGACCTGCTGGTGCCGGGATTAACCTATACCGGCGCCGAGGTTCAACAGCAGGACGATCACGACGGGCGCAGTCCCAAAGGCGTCTGATCCAACGGCATTAGGTGCCGGCCCGGACTGCCTCTCGATCGAGGATGGTCCGGTTCAGGCGCGCCAGATACGTCACGAACGTTGCTCGATCCCGTTCCGACCAGTCGTAGAGCAGATCCAGGAAAACGGTATGCCGTTCTTCGCGGGTCGCACGCAGTCGGTCCAGACCATGTTGGGTGATCTCAACCAGGCTGCCCCGTCCATCCGCCGGGTTGGTCAGGCGTCGCACTAGACCCTGCCGCTCCAGCGGGACGATTTGCCGGCTCGCCGTCGAAACATCGACTCGCGTGGCATCCGCCAGCGCGGCGATCCCCAGCGGGCCGCCGTTCTCAAGCTCCGTGAGCAGCAAATACCCGGAGCGGACGAGCCGCTCTGCCGCTGGCTGCTTCGCAATTGCCGCCTCGGCTCGGCGGAGGAGCAGGGTCACCTCACGCTCGATCTGAGCGATGGAAGGGTCGTCATACCTCCGGCAGTTTAGGTCTTTCACATTGGTCCGGCTCATCAAGGTGTCAAATCCTCCGCTCGCCGGCGAACCGTCCCGATCCACTCAGGAGTCGCCCCTTGTATTGCACGTTAACTAGTTGTATGCTACATGTATCTACTTGTATTACGCAAGTAAGTTAGTAACGAAAGCGGGAGAGTTGATGGCAGCCAGGAATACGGCACAAATACATCACGGCCAGGTGGTAGCCGGAGAGGGGGAAGGTACCGGTCTCCTGCAGCAACCAAAGGCGGTCTATGCGGTGGCCTTTGCCTGCGTCATCGCCTTCATGGGCCTGGGGCTGGTGGACCCGATCCTGCCCGCGATCGCGAAGCAGCTACAAGCATCACCGTCGCAAGTAGAGCTTCTCTTCACCAGCTATATGGCATTCACCGGCGTCGCCATGCTGATCACGGGCGTGGCATCGAGCTGGATCGGCCCCAAGCGGACCCTTCTCTGCGGCCTCGCTCTCATCATTGTCTTCAGCGCGCTGGCCGGCGCGTCGTCGAGCATCGGCCAGATCGTCGGTTTTCGGGCCGGCTGGGGGCTTGGTAACGCCCTCTTCATCGCCACGGCCCTCGCCGTCATCGTGGGCGTGTCCACCGGCGGCGTTGCCCGGGCCATCATCCTGTACGAAGCAGCCCTGGGCCTTGGTATCTCCACTGGACCACTGCTCGGTGGATTTCTGGGTGGGATCAGCTGGAAGGGCCCCTTCTTCGGCGTCGCCGCCCTGATGTCCATCGCCTTCGTGGCCATCATCTTTCTGCTGCCCCCGCTACCCACTCCGACCCATCACACCACGATTCTGGACCCCATTCGCGCCCTCCGGCATCGCGGACTCTTGACCGTGGGCCTCACCGCCCTCTGTTACAACTTCGGTTTCTTCACGCTGCTTGGCTACGCGCCCTTCCCGCTGCGCCTCGACGCGCACGGGCTGGGCTTCGTCTTCTTCGGGTGGGGCCTGCTTCTGGCCATCACGTCGGTATTCGCCGCTCCCTGGCTTAGCAACCGGTTTGGCACGGTCCACACCCTCTACGTCATGCTCGCGTGCATCGCGCTTGACCTGCTGATCATGGGGCTGACGGTCACCTCGCAGGTCACGCTCATTGTCTGCGTGATCGTAGCCGGCGCCTTCCTCGGTGTCAACAACACGCTGGTGACGACGGCGGTCATGGAAGTCTCGCCGGTCGAGCGCCCGATAGCGTCCGCCGCCTACAGCTTCGTCCGCTTCCTCGGGGGCGCCCTTGCCCCCTGGCTCGCCGGCAAGCTAGCCGAATGGTACAGCCCTCACATCCCCTTCTACGTGGGCGCCGCTGCCGTCTGCCTCAGCATCGCAGTGCTGTTCTCCGGCAGGCAGTTCCTCCAGCAGGATCTTCCACTCGCCACGGTGCAGGATATCTCGACCGGAGAAGAGATCGCGACGGCGTGATGGGACCGCGCACTTTTTCTCCGAGGGCAGGGGCCCAGAGGCCATCGTTTCGGCGGAGATAAGGCTATAGCGTCTGCCCTTCTTGATCGGCGATCGCCGGCTGTGTCCGGTCTCTAAATCCGGCGTATGGCTCGATCGGCTACCACCTGACTCACACCATCGTGCTCAGTCAGACGCTCCATCTCCGTGCGCTCCGTCTGCAACAGGTCCAGCACGACTCGCCTGAACTCGGGCGATTGCTCAACCTGTTCGCCCTCGAGCAGCTGACCGTACTCCTCAAGCTGGTCGACCCGCTCTCGATATCGTCGGCGCAGTCCCTCGATCAATCGCGGCGGCACGTCACCCGCCTCCACTTCGTCCAGCCGCCGTAGTGCCGCCTGTGCCGCCTGCCTCCGCACTTCAAGCTCCTCGCAGATCTCGGCCCGTCCCACATCCTGAAGCCCGAACGTCTCATCCATGCCCTGCATCAGACCGCCCCGCTCACGGAGCGGAACCTCTCTGAGGAACCAGGCGAGGACGAATGCCACCAGCAGAATAGGCAAGCCGGAGGAGAAGACGGAATCAATGGATTGGGCGTAGGCGTGGATGATAGGCGCGTGGAGGGCGGGCGGCAGCTTGGCCAGAGCGGCTGGACTGGCGTGTCCGCCACCGAGCGCCTGCGAACCGACACCGGCCGGGAGGACCTTGTCGAGATTCGTCTTGAGGGTATTACTGAAGATGGTGCCGAAGATCGCCACACCGAAAGAGCCGCCGATGGAGCGGAAGAAGGTCGAGACGGAGGTGGCTGTGCCAAGGTTGCGGTAGTCGACGGAGTTCTGCACCGCGAGGACCAGAACCTGCATGACCAGGCCCAGTCCGAGACCAAGGATAAGCATGTCGATGGATGACACCAGGTGGCCAGTGTCCACACTCAGGTGCGAGAGCAGGTAGAGAGCGAGGGCGGTGAGTGCCGTGCCCACGATCGGGAAAGGCTTGTAGTGTCCGTACCGGGTGATGAGCTGACCGCTGCCGATCGAGGCAATCAGCACGCCGGCCATCACCGGCATCAAGAGCAGGCCGGAGTTGGTCGCACTTTCACCGCGAACGACCTGCATGTACTGCGGCAAGAAGATGATCGATCCAAACATACCGAAGCCGACAATGGCCCCAATAGCGCCGGCTACCGGGAAGACCGGGTTGCGGAAGAGCGACAGTGGAATGACCGGCTCGGCAGCCCGCATCTCCTGCACCACGAACAAAATCAGCAGCACCACACCCGCCACGCCCAGTCCGATGATCTGGGCTGAATCCCACGGGTACTGCGTGCCGCCCCAGCTGGTTAGTAAAACCAGGCAGGCCACCCCGGACGCCAGGAGGGCGGAGCCCAGATAGTCGATGCGATGCTGGACCTGGTGGGTGGGAAGGTGGAGGACCACCCCGGTGACAATCAAGGCGGCGATGCCAATGGGCAAGTTGACGTAGAACACCCAGCGCCAGGAGAAATGATCGACGAAGAAACCGCCGATCAGCGGGCCGATTACGGTACTGATGCCGAAAACGGCGCCAAAGTACCCCTGATAGCGGCCGCGCTCGCGGGGGGACACGACATCGGCAATAATGGACTGCGCCCCGACCATGAGACCGCCCGCGCCGAGGCCCTGGACCGCCCGGAAGGCGATCAACTCGGTCATGTTCTGCGAGAGGCCTGCGAGCGCGGAGCCGACCAGGAAAATGACAATCGCCGCCTGGAAGATAGTTTTGCGACCGTGTCCTCGCCGATCTTGCCGTAGATCGGCGAGGACACGGTCGAGGTCAGGATGTAGGCCGTCACCACCCAGGAGAGCTGGCTCAAACCGCCCAGATCGCCCACGATCGTCGGCAGCGCCGTCGACACGATGGTCTGATCGAGCGCAGCCAGCAGCATGGCCAACATAAGCGCTCCGAAGATGACCAGAATCTGCCGTTGGGACAGGGCCCCGGGCTCAACCGCGTTTGGTTCCATCCCGAGTGACTGTTCGGCGCTCATACGCGTTCCTCCTGAATCGCTTCTGTACCATTACAATATCGCGTCGGCGAGTAGACCTTCGCCTGATCTACCTCGATCACGGCCATGGGCCTCAGCCACTCCCACGTTTCGGGAACTGTGTGAAGCAGTGGAACGCTCCACCCGAGGATGGTATCCTGTCCACAGTTGCCGGTTCCTTGGTGGAACGAGATTGGATACAGTCTAGGGGACAACGGACGACGAGAGTGATCAGTTTCGAATGTGAACCGACGAGGGAGCCGTGACGTGGCGGTCCAGATCCCGGTAGACAGTGAACACATGGCCGACTTCTGCCGGCGACACCATATCCGCAGCCTCGCCCTCTTCGGCTCCGTCCTACGAGAGGCCTTCAGCCCCGACAGCGATGTCGATGTCCTGGTTCAGTTTGAGGACGGCCACACCCCCGGGTGGGAACTATTCGATCTCGAAGATGAGCTCTCCGGCCTTCTCGGCCGGCGCGTCGATCTCAACACACCGGGATTCCTCAGCCGATCCTTTCGTCAGCGCGTGCTCGATGAAGCACAGATCGTGTATGCAGCCTGACGACCGAGCACGCCTCATCGACATGCTCGCGTCCTCACGCGAGGCAGTAGACTATGTCGGCAAGCGGACCGGGTCTGACCTGGAAGAGGATCGCATGCGTCTGCTGGCAACCGTTAGAGCGACTTGCGGAGTGATTGGCCTATTTGACATACTGAGGAATGAAAGCATATTCCCCCGACTTGCGGTCCAAGATCGTGACCGCGGTTGAAGCTGGCAGATCCAAGGCCGAGGTCGCCCGCGTGTTCGACATCGGCC
>JAABUU010001124.1_pt1 | contig 48084 bp, 39 predicted proteins | sample 5559301 | NCBI WGS metagenome assembly JAABUU01 (sample SAMN10711884, study PRJNA513360) | rock metagenome | isolation source: Antarctica rocks | place: Antarctica: Victoria Land, Richard Nunatak white | reverse complement strand
GGTGGACGGGTCCATGTCGCCTGCGCTCCTGGTCGTGTGAGCAAGACACGCCTAGCTTCAGCATGCCGCACGCGACCCGTCCGTGCCATAGGGCATCCTCTTCCACGGTTTAGTGGGGTGGTACCGGCTGAAAGAAGGTTTGGTTTTTATGGCACGCGTCGCGTATCGTTCCCTTGTCGCACTTATCGTCGTCCCGGTCGCGCTCGCCGTCGGCGGAACCCAACCCACGCGGACAGCGCCCTTACGGCCGCCGTACCCGCTGACATCACATCTACATGCGCGTGCGCAATACCACTACCACCATCGCGCGGCTGCGTCGACTGTAAACGGCCCGCTCTTGGTCATCGACCAGCAGGGCGAACGGTCGGGGCAGGTGCAGATCGGGGCAGGGCACGACGAGATCCTGGCCCTGCAGGGCGGCGTTATCCGCGTCGTAGCGAAGGGTCTAACCGCCACATGCTGTGGCCTCGGCGGTCTCGCACCGTCCCCGCGCGGCCGCTACATCGCTTTCAGCCAGGAGCCCAACTACAGCAAAGGGTCTAACGGCGTGGACAAGCCGCCGACCGAAGGCCTGTGGCTCGTCTCTACCAACGGGGCCGTGCTGCACCGGCTGCTCCTCCCGCCTCCCGCAGCGCGCCTGCGCAATCCGGTCCGCTACGGCGAGCCGCTCAGTATCGCGCCCGTCGCGTGGTCGCCCGACCGCTACACGCTGGCCTATGCGGTTGATCTTTTCACCGATACCTCTATCACCCCGGACTTCGCGCGCGACACTGGTATCTGGCTCACGCGCTACGACAAACGCGCGCCGCGCCAGGTGTTTAAGCTCGTGTCGCTGGCCACGACAGCCCCGTCGTTGAACGCGGCCTGTCACGGGGCGATTCCCACCATCAACGCGCTCTCTTGGATGCCCGATGGCCGGACAGTCGTGGCCAGCGCCGACTGTATCCTGTCGGGCACGGGGCCGCTACAGGACGTGCAGGCCGTCGTGGCCGTCGACACAATGACCGGCAAGGGCCGCGTGCTCATCGCCCCCGGCCGCGACGCCGCAGTTGCCCCGACGACGGGCCATATCGCGTACGTCTCCGGTAGCCTCGACATCCACGAGAGGGGCCGCACGACGCTGTGGGTCACCGACGCACAGGGACAGCACGGCCGCCCGCTCGTGATCGGGCAAGACGTGCAAGGCTGGCTCGGCAGCCCTACATGGTCGCCCGACGGACGGGCGATCGCCTACATCACCGGACTACGGGCGAATAAGAACACGACAACTATCCACGTCGTCGACATCGCGACCGGGCAAATCAGAACCGTCCTGGCGGCGGACGCGCCGGGTCTTTCGTCCGGCGGCTACTTCGTGCGTCTCGCCTGGATGCATACGCACATATAGATGTCCGCCCATTATTGTTGTGTTGATATGACGTGCGAGAGTCGACCTCGTGGTCCTCGAAGGTGACGCGCGCGTCGGTCACGCGCTGCGTCCACGACACATGGCGGCGCACGGCGGCGCGCTCCTCCGGCGTGAAGCCGCCAAAGTTTGGCGGAAACAGATTATGCTACTGTGAGGAGGTCATGAGCATGAGCAAAGTCATTCAACTCTCCGACGAGCAGTATCAAACGTTCGAGCGAGCGGCGGTGACGCGGGGTCAGGCGCCCGCCGGCCTGCTCGCACAATTGATCGAAGAGCTGCGGGATCGCGACCGCGCCCCGCACTACTACGAGACCGACGATTGGTTACGACACGTAGGCATGAGCGACGAAACCATTCGAAAGATCGACGCGGAGATCAGAGCCGAGGCCGAGACGGATGCCGACACACGATGAGTTCGAGGACTTCTACCGCCGCTACCTCCATCGGTGCAACGGCCACCAGTTCGAACAGCTCGGACAGTTCGTCGCTGACGACGTCGCGGTCAACGGCGCCGTCCAAGGCCTGCGGGGCTACATCGCCGGGCTCCAGACGGTCGTCCGCGCGTTCCCGGACTACCAGTGGGACCTGCGCCACTTGCTCATCGACGGCTGCTGGCTGTCGGCCCACTTCGTCGACACCGGCACGCATAAAGGCACGTTCCTCGGTGTGGCGGCGACGGGACGCGTGGTCAGCACCCACGAGTTCGCGGTGTACCGCGTGCACGAGCGCAAGACCGTCGAGGTGTGGGTGACGGCCGACAACATGGGCCTGCTGGCTCAGTTGCGCTGAGCACCGCCCCTGCCCTGTAGCGGGACGGCGGCGCGGGTCGGCGCGTACGTGTTCCTGTCCAACGACGGCCACGGCGACCTACCGAGAGGTTAGGAGAGGCATGAAGAAGGGGTGTTGTAGGGTTGGTTGTCGATCCTGCGCCTCTGTACGGCCCTTATAAACGTCGATCAGAAAGCGAAGGAGAGCCACATGACGCGATTTCCTGGGAACGACATCATCTCCCTGGTCGGGGAGGCGCCGCGCTACGACCTTGGTGAAAGTGTCGGGCCAGATATTCGCCTCGCCGAATTGTTGGATGCGTCGGGCCAGGCGAGCTTGGGTGACATGCCGCTCGGCTACGCGACGGCCGCGGGCGACCCTCGGCTCCGCACGGCGATTGCGGATGCGCACGGGGTGAACTCTGACGATGTCGTTGTCACGGTGGGGGGCATGCATGCCTTGTTTCTCCTCGCCTTTATCCTCTGTGAGCGCGGTGATGAGGCTGTGACGACCTCGCCGCTGTTCCCATCGGCGCGCAATGCGCTGGACGTTATCGGCGCGCACGTGCGGACCCTGCCGCTGTCCTTCGATCGAGGCTACCAGCTCGACCCGGCGGATCTCCGCGGGCGCCTCTCGCCCTCAACCAAACTGGTGAGTCTGGCCTCGCCGCAAAATCCTTCCGGGGTCGCCATCCCCTCCCAAACGCTCCGCGACGTCCTTGCCGTGGTGGGAGAGAGGTGTCCGGACGCCTATCTGTTGCTGGATGAGACTTATCGTGAAGCGGCCTATGGGGATGATCCCGTGGCCCCCAGTGCGGTGGCTCTGAGCTCAAAAGTCATTTCGGTCGCGTCGCTATCCAAGTGCCATGGCGCGCCTGGGTTACGGCTCGGATGGGCGATTACGCGAGATCCAGCGCTGCGCGAGCAATTGGTGCTCGGCAAGTTCAACACGGTGATTTCTTGCTCGCCCATCTGCGAAGCCCTGGCGCTGAAGGTTCTTGAGCAGCGCGATCACATCATTGCCGCACGCCGTCAGCGTCTGGCGGACGGCCGCACGAGGACAGCAGCGTGGGTACGGGAGAACAAGGAGTTTGTCGAGTGGGTGCAGCCTGATGCAGGGGCGCTCTGCTGCGTGCGCTTGAAGCCCGCGGTCTTTACTGACGTTGCTGTTAGCCGCTTTTATGACGCCCTGACAAGCGAGGGCGTCAGGGTGGCCAACGGCAGCTGGTTCGGCGACGAGGCGCGCGTCTTTCGCTTAGGATTCGGCCTTCTTTCGACGCCCGATCTTAACGTCGCCCTTACCGGTCTCGCCACGGCGCTGAAGCAAACGGCGCCCGCGGCCACCTAAAGTGGCGTCCCATGGAAGATTCGAACCGTGCCGTCTGTCGTCACTCGTGCAGGCCGACGAGAGCGAAGGCATCATCCCGCGGCTCGTAGCCCAGCAACTCGCGGGCAATCGTGAGATCCATGCGCTTGAACCGGTTGTTCGAGACCGCGGGCACGACCGCGAAGGGAATGTCAGGCGTCTCGATACAGCGCACCAATAACTGGCCGAGATCGCGTGCGCTCACGAACGCGCTGAGGTCGCGCGCGGTGGCGCCGCGCAGCGCCGCCGGATCGGCGAGGAAGTTGGCGATGCGCACGACGATACTGGAAAGCCCTTCAACGTCGGCGAAGTACGACGCCACGGCCTCGCCGAAGCATTTGCTGACGCCGTAGAGGTTCTTGGGGCGGAGCGGCATGTCCATGTGGACCTGGACATCCACCGGGTAAGCCTCGATGACCTGGGCGCTGCTCGCGAAGATGACGCGGCCGCACCCCTGGTCCGCGGCTGCGCGGAAGATGTTGTACGTCCCCTTGATGTTGCCCTCGAGCAGCGCGGGATAGAAGTCCGCCTCCGGCGACGGATCGGCGGCCAGGTGCAGGACCGTGGCGACGCCCGCGCACGCGGTCTGGCACGCCTCGGGGTCGGCCACGTCGAGCGCGAACGTTTCATCCCCCGGCCGCGCCACGGCGGCGAGGGCGTCCGCCGCGCGATCGGCCAGGCGGAACGCATAGCGCTCCCCGGCGTAACGCCGGAAGGCGGCCCCGACGCGGCCCGCCGCACCCGTCATCAAGATCCGCCCTTGCGTCGAGAGTTCGGTTGTCACGAACTGTCCTCCTCCAGTCGATCATACGTGACACGCCATGGAAAGCGTATGTACCGCATATGCGCCTATTTACTCGTGCAGGACGAACGTGGGGACGGTTGAGCCGCCGCCGGCGGTGACGTTGAGTAGCGTCGTGCCGGCGACGCGCGTGAGGAAGCCGTCGGCGGCGCCGTCGACGATGAAGGGGTCCATGTCCACGGACAACTCGCGGAACTCCAGTCGCCCGTCGACGACGGCGGGGAACTGGGCGCGCGCCACCGCCACGCGCTCCTGCGCCACGTAGTCACCTTGTAGCGCCTCGTCGAGGGCGCGGTCCCAGTCGCCCGCGCTGCCCTCCCAGCCGACGACCACGCCTTTGCCGCCGTAGTCGTCGTTGGGCTTGAGCACGAAGCGCTCCGGTTGTGTCCGCAGCAGTTCCAGCAGGTCGACCTCGCGGTCCTCGAAGGCGGCGCGGGCGTCGGCCACGCGCCGCGTCCACGGCACATGGCGGCGCACGGCCGCGCGCTCCTCCGGCGTGAAATCGCCCTGGTACGCCGCGTCGGTCAAGAGCGCGAAGATGGCCTTCTTGTGGAACAGCTTGCCGCGCGGGCTATTGACCATGCACACCGCGCCGTCCGCGTACGCTTGCAGCAGCGCCGGGGCTTCGCTCTCGCGCGCCAGCAACTCGTGGACCAGCACGCGCTTGTAGACGAGGTCGATCGTCGTGTCGCCGTGGCGCAGCGCGCCGCCCGCGTACTCCAGTTCGCGCGGGTCGACGATAACCGCCGGCAGCCCGCGCCCCGCGAAGTGGCGTCGGTAGAGTTCGTGCTCGTAGGCGGTCGGCAGGCCCGCCCAGTCGACGATGCCGATGCTTGGCGCGCCCGGCGTTTTTTGTCCGCGCCATGACTGGTAGCAGCGCAGCAGCAGGTCGGTCAGCCCGGCGCGCGTGTCGAAGGTTTGCAGCGTGTAGCCGCCCGCGTCGAGGAAGCGCCGCACCACGGGCAGGCGCAGGAAGACGGATGTCAGCACGTCGGTGTAGGCGCCGCCGGCCGGGGTCTCGGCGTTGTACTCGATGAAGCTCAGGCTATCACCGGCTAGGAAGGCGTCCAGGCGCGAGATCGCGCTGACGGCGTCGTAGCCGTGGTCGACGCGCGCGAGCTCCTGTTCGCGCGGGCTCAGGCGCAGCGGCTCCATCAGGCGCTCGTCCGCCAGCAGGCGTGCGCCGACCTTGATGGTCGCGCCGATGACGAGCCGGCAGGCTTCGCGTACCCGCGCGTATTGCCCGGTGGTGATCATGTGCGGGCGTAGCACACTGCACAGCGGACGGTCGCCGAAGAACAGGTTCTCGTCGCGCAGGCCCGCGTCGAGCGCCTCTTGCGACGCGGCGGCCAGCGCGGGGTCGGATTGGAGCAGGTCGTGGTAGCGGGCGATGGCGTCGTCGATCATCGCACACCCTGCTTCCGGCCCATGTAGGCGGCCTTGCCTAAGAGGTTGTGCAGCACCTCGTCCCAGGTATACTGGCGCGCTGTCGCCGCCGCGCCCGTGCGCAGGCGCTCCACCTGGTCGGGATGGTCGCGCAGGTAGGTCAGGTAGCCCGCGATCTCGCCGGGGTCGTCGGTGTCGACCACCACGGCGTTTTCGAAGTGTACGGCGTAGTCCTCGCCGGTGCTGCCGGTCACGGCCGTCCCGCCCGCGCCCATCACTTCGAGCCCGACGAGGCCGAAGGGCTCGTGGGCGCTGTTGGCGAGCACGGCGTCGGACGCGCGGTAGAGCGCGCGCACGAACGCTTCGGGCAGGAAGAACGACAGGTTGAGGATGTCGGCCGGCGGCGCCTCGCGTAGGGCCGCGACGCAGTCCTCCATGGAGCGGCTACGCGCCTTGACGTCCGCGACGGAGAGGCCCAGCATGCCGGCGCGGCCGATGACCTCGGCGCCGTGCGGCTCGATGCCGCCGCGCATCAGCAGCCGCGTCGGCACGCCCTGCGCCTTGAGCACGGCCAGCGACTCGACGGCCATGATCCAGCGCTTGTCGGGGTCGAAGCGGCCGATCTTGAACAGGGTCATGCCCGCCTTCCCGTCCTCGCCGCTGGACACGGCCAGGGCCTCACGGCAGGCAGCGACATCGGCCGCGTCGGGCGCTTCCAGGAAGCGCGCGGGGATGCCGTTGGGGATCACCAGCAGGTTCTGCCCGTAGTCCCACATGCGGTGCTTCATGTACTTACTGACCGTGGTGATGGTTGACACGAAGCTGAGCCGGTCCCAGTCGATGCGCCAGAAACCGTAGAGGTTGTTGGCGTTCCAGGAGAGCACGGCGCGGTCGCGCAGACCCAGGGCGTGCAACTCGTCGGAGAGGCGGCACAGCGACTCGGTGGTTTGCCACTCCTCGGCGATCACAACGGCGGTCTTGCCCGCCTGTAGGGCCGGGGCCAGCAGCGTACGGGCCACGAACGAGGGGACGCTCTCGTTCCAGTCGGCCAGCTTGGCCTCCTCCCCTTGGTAGACGCCGTTGGGGTAGTACTGGCTGATCCACTGGCCCCAGCGGTGCAGGGTCAGCCGGCCGCCCTCACGCTCCTCGCGGCCCGGCAGGGTGGGATCACCCACGAAGACCAGGTGCGTCTCGAAGCCCTGCGCGGCCAGGGCGGCGTCCAGTTCGGCCACGCGCACGCCCAGGCCGCCGGCCTGCGCGTACTGGTCGGGCCCCTCGAACGAGAGGCTCACGAAAACCGTATTCTCAGGCGTCAGTTCCCCTGGCATAGGGTGCCCTCCTCTCAACTCCACTGTTACCATGATCTGTTCTTGCTCATGATACAGCGGGAGCGGCGCCTTTGTCAGTTGGACTATGCCCGTACTCGTGAACTGAGCCGTCCGGGATGCTTGCGTGAGAGGGCCATGAACGCCAGTGCGCCCACGACGAGGATGGGGCCGATCAAGGTATCGATAGTAGATAGGGCGCCATAGAACGGGGCGAGCCTCACAAAGTACTGCGGCGTGCCCACGGCGCAGGCGAGTAGGACATACAAGGCCGGGAGCGCGGCGCACCAGAACTGCGGCTCACCCAGGAGCCGCCGCCGCGTTGCCCTGCCCGTCTCGTCGCCCCAGCGCAACCCGACAACGGTGAGCCCGGGCGTCTGCCCCCGCGCGGCGAGACGGGCGAGCAGAGTTAGCGCCGCCCCGCCGAGCACAAGCACGATCACGGACATGAGCAGCACCGACCACCAGGTCACCTGCCACCGCGCCTGCGGGGCAACGAGCCAAAGGAGCGTGTTGAGTTGGGTCATGCAGAAGATGAAGACCGGGATCGTGGCGAGGCCTACGGCCAGGTCCACGACAATCGCGTCGCGCATGCGGCCTTTCCTCACAGCCGTGCCGGTCGTCTCGGTCGTAGCGATGGTCATCGAAAACCTTTCTATCAACAAGCGGGAACCGCGCCTGCCTGGGCTAAGACGTTCGCGCTACCGGGACAGGCGCACGACACGCGCGGGGCGACGACGTGCCAGCCACATGAGGGCCACGACCATGACGGCCGAGGCGATCAACCCAGGCGCGATCCCGTTCCCCCACGCGGCCGGTATGCCGAGGCCGACGTGGGCGATCCGCGCCAGACCCCAAGCCATCTCGCTCCACGCAAACATCAAGAACAGGGGGCCGCCCATCAGCGTGATCGCCAGACCGGCGCACCAGAATTGCAACTCGCCGGCGACATGCCAGCGCGCCGGCCGTCCATCGCACGCTACCCAACGCAGGCCGGCAAGCGCCTGGCCGACGGTCTGGCCGCGCCAGGCAAGGGCGAGGACAACGGCGAGCAAGAGCGCCGTGGGCGCGCTACCGGTGATGGTACCACTCCACAGGTCGTTTGTGTGGATCGCGTTGACGAGCGCGATGGTACCGAACCACAGGACGAGGAAGGATAGCGGGCCAGTGACCAGATCGAGGGCGAGAGCGACACGGCGACGCAGCGCGCCGACCGGTAAGTAAGGCAGCGCCGTTGAACTCAAGCTCATGAGAGGAACCCTTTCGTGTACGAATTGCGCCTTCGTTAGCGCGGCATGGCTAGATGCGACGTGACTATGGTAGGCGAGCCTGACGGCAGCGGCAAGGGAAGCTTTCGGGTCATCCCCGATAGGACCTCACGCGACGTGACCGTCCTGCCTCTGGCGGCAAGACCTACTTCCAGCAGTGAACCACGCGGGGCTCTACACGCTCTGCATCCGCGTGGCTCACTGCTGGTCTTGCCGGTCTTGGGTGTCATCTTTCGTGATACAGTGAAGGTACGAGTTTGTAGAGAAACAGTGTTGGAACTGCATATGAAAACGGACACGGTACGCCAATACCTGGTCGCGGCAACCGATGAGGCCGACGTTGAGGACATCACACGGATCGGACGGCTTCTTGCCGCCGATGGGTCGTCGCGTACGATGCGGTTTGTCGCGCCGAACGACGAGCGCATAGACATTCCACAACCGCTTTATGAGGCGTTGCTCCAACTGACCGCCGCGCTAGCGCAAGATGAGGCGCTTACGCTGATGTCACGTCCACTACACATGGAGGTGACCATCGATGAGGCCGCCCGTCTCCTCAATGCATCCCGACAGTATGTGGTCGAGAGGCTTGACGAAGGCATCATTCCCTCCACGGGCGAAGGCGCGCGGCGCTGCATTTCTCTTCGCGATGTGATGGTCCACAAGGCGCGCCTCAGAGCGCTACAGAGGGAAGGACTCAAGGAACTAGTACGTTTGAGTCAAGAATACGGTCTGTACGACTAGTTTGCAGCTTCGCGCCCCACTGAACACGATCACTAACACCCTGAATAAGCTAACCCTACATGCCCCAACGTTCGCAACGCTTGTTCGTGAGAGGTTGATCCAGCAAGGAAGCCTTTGACTACACACGCGGGTGAAATAGTACGGGCTCAGATGCGCCAGGTCAGCCATGTCTTGCGGCGTCAGCGTCTCGCCAAGCCGCTCCCGCATCGCCGCCACAACCCACTCCACGGCGGGGACGTGGTAGCATACGGGCACAACCACATTTTCAGCGCGGGGGGCGTTAATGGGCCAGGTTTCCGACGCGCGTTATGCCAACGCTACGCCCACCCAAGTTGAAGAGGACATCGCTATCGAGCCTGCCGGCGTCGGGTGGGAGCGCGTCCGGCGCGTCCGCGTGGCCATCGTCGGGGCCGGGTTCTCGGGGTTGGGCATGGCGATCCGGCTCAAGCAGGCTGGCATCGACGACTTCGTCGTGCTGGAGCGCGGTGACGATGTCGGCGGGACGTGGCGCGACAACACTTATCCGGGCGCTGCCTGCGACGTGCCTTCGCACCTGTACTCGTTCTCCTTCGCGCCCAACCCTCACTGGAGCCGCACCTACTCGCCCCAGCGCGAGATCCGGGACTACCTGCGCCGCGCCGCCGATCGCTTCGACGTCAGGTCCCACATCCGCTGGGGCCATGAGGTGTGCGACGCGTCCTGGGATGAAGGCGCCCAGGGGTGGATCATTACGACCGCGCAAGGCCGGTTCGCCGCGCGAGTGCTCGTGCTCGGCAACGGTCCCCTCGCCGAGCCATCGGTCCCATCCATCCCCCGCCTCGACCACTTCGCGGGGACGCTGTTCCACTCGGCGCGCTGGGACCACGGGCACGACCTGGCGGGGGAGCGCGTGGCGGTCATCGGCACGGGGGCCTCGGCGATCCAATTCGTCCCCCAGATCCAGCCGCGTGTCGAGCATCTTGCCCTGTTTCAGCGCACCCCGCCCTGGATCGTCCCGCGCCTGGACCGCCCGATCTCGGGGCGACAGCGGACCTTGTTCCGCGCGGCGCCCATCGCCCAGCGCGCACGGCGCACGGCTATCTACTGGCAGCGCGAACTCGGCGCGCTCGGCCTGGTCTACCGGCCGCATATGATGCGCGCGGCCGAGCGCATCGCCCGCGCGCACCTGGAGGCGCAGGTGGCGGACCCTGCGCTGCGCGCCAAGCTGACCCCAAGCTACACGATGGGCTGCAAGCGTATCTTGCTCTCGGACGACTTCTATCCCGCGCTCACACAGGACAACGTCGAGGTGGTGACCGACCACATCCGCGCGGTGGGGGAGCGGAGCGTCGTGACCGACGATGGGGCCGAGCGCCCCATCGACACGATCATCCTCGCCACCGGCTTCCATGTAACCGACAACCCGATCTACCGCCGCGTGCACGGGCGCGACGGCCGCGCGCTCACCGACGCCTGGCATGACGGCTCGTGCGCCTACCTGGGCGCCGCCGTGGCGGGCTTCCCCAATCTCTTCATTATGGTCGGGCCGAACACCGGCCTCGGCCACACCTCGATGGTGTTCATGATCGAGTCGCAGCTCGCCTACATCCTGGACTGCCTGCGCGTGATGGACCGGCGCGGATTGGGCGCGGTCGAGGTGCGGCCCGACGTACAGGACGCCTACAACGACGAGTTGCAGCGCCGTATGCGCCGCACCGTGTGGGCCTCAGGCTGCGCCAGCTGGTACCTGGCCGCCAACGGCCGCAACACGACCCTCTGGCCTGGCTTCACCTGGGAGTACCGCCTGCGGACGCGCCGCTTCGATCCACAGAACTACGATATGACTCCGAAGACGGCGTCTATGCAGTGAACCGGCGCGACAAAGGTGAGCCTACTTGCGTTAGAATGTGCACACGCAGGCCCGAAAATTGCGGCCAACCGAAATCGATAGGAAAGGGCGTATGGCGATACGCCCATGCAAGGCGTCAGCTGATGGCCGGGCGTATGGCGATACGCCTATGCAAGGGTGTATGGTGATACGCCCCTACAAGAAGGAGGCCCGATGAAAGCGGTCGTTATGGCGGGCGGTGAGGGGTCGCGGCTGCGGCCTCTGACGATCGGCCGCCCCAAGCCCATGGTCCCGATCGTCAATCGCCCCGTCATGGAGCACATCCTGCTGCTGCTCAAGAAGCACGGCATCACCGAAGTCGTCGTCACGTTGCAGTACCTCGCCAACGTCATCCAGGACTACTTCGGCGACGGCGAGTCGCTCGGCATGACGCTGCACTACAGCGTCGAGGACGTGCCGCTCGGCACGGCCGGTTCGGTCAAGCTGGCCGAGCGCCTGCTCGACGACACCTTCCTCGTCATCAGCGGCGACGCCCTCACCGACTACGACCTCACCTCCATCATTAAATACCATAAGGCCAAGGGGGCCGTGGCCACGCTCACTCTCACCCATGTGGACAATCCCCTCGAGTACGGCGTCGTCATCACCGACAACACGGGACACATCCGCCAGTTCCTCGAAAAGCCCTCGTGGAGCGAGGTCATCAGCGACACCATCAACACGGGCATCTACGTGCTCGAACCCGAGGTACTCAAACGCTGCCCGTCCGGCCAGCCGTTCGACTTCAGCCAGGACCTCTTCCCCGGCCTACTCGCCGACGGGCGGCCCATCTACGGCTACGTGCCCACGAGCGGCTATTGGACCGACGTGGGCACGATCGAGGAGTACATGCGCGCCTGCTTCGACGCCCTTGAAGGCAAGGTCGAGATGCAGATCGGCGACCCGGGCGCGCGGCCAGGCCTGTGGTGTGGTCCGGGCGCCACGACCTCGCCCGCAGCCACGCTCAACGGCCCCGTGTACATCGGGCACGACGTCACGATCGGCGCCGGCGTGGTCATCGACGGACCCACCGTCATCGGCGACAACTCCAGCGTGGCGGCACGCGCCCATATCGCGCGCAGTGTGCTACAGGGCAGTTGCTACGTGGGCGAGCGCGCCGAATTGACCGGCGCGCTCGTCGGTGAGGGCTGCGTGCTCAAGAGCGGCGTGATGCTGATGGAGGGCGTGGTCGTCGGAGACTCCTGCACCATCGACGAGGGCGCCGTGGTGCAGTCCAACATCAAGATTTGGCCCAACAAGGGCATCGAGGCCGGCGCGACCGTGTCCTCGTCGATCGTGTTCGGGCGCCAGGGCCAGCGCATGCTTTTCCGCCGCCACGCCGTCTCGGGCCTCGTCAACATCGACGTGACCCCCGAGTTCGCCGCCAAGATCGGCGCGGCTTATGGCGCGACTCTGCCGCTCGGCGCGACCGTGGCCATCAACCGCGACCTCTATCGCACCTCGCGCATGATCAAGCGCGCCCTCATCGCGGGCGTGCCGTCGGCCGGCGTCAACGTCTCCGACTGCGAGTCGTTGCCCTTGCCGGTGCTGCGCTACTATATTCGCGCCAATCGGGAGATCGGCGGCGGCGTGCATGTGCGCATCAACCCCGACGACGCGCGCGTGGTGGAGTTGCGCCTGATCGACCGCAACGGTCAGGAGATGTCGCGCAACGCCGAGCGCAAGATCGAGACATTGTTCTTCCGCGAGGACTTCCGCCGCGCCCAGCCCGACGACGTAGGCTCGATCGCCTATGCCGCCGACGTGGTGAGCCGCTACAGCAAGGGCTTCCTGGAGCAGGTCGAGGATATCGCGCGCGTGCGCGACCGCCGCTTCCGCCTCGTCGTCGACTACAGCCATGGTCCCACCGGTAGCGTGCTGCCGGGCCTGCTCGACGCGCTCGGCTGCGAGGTGCTGGCTATCAACGCCACGGCGCCGGACAACCTGCCCGGCGGCCCAGCCGAGGGCGACCTCACGGAAAACCTGCGCCGCGTCGGCGCGATCACGGCGACGCTGGGCATGGACCTCGGCGTGGTCATCGACAGTTCCGGCGAGATGATGCTGCTCACCGACGAACACGGCCACGCCGTGCCGCCGATGTCCGCGCTCGCGGCGATGGTCGCGCTGGCCTTCCAGGGGCAGCAGGGCATCGCCGTGGCCGTGCCGGTCACGGCCTCGCGCGTGCTCGAACATATCGCGGCGGAGCACGGCGGGACGGTCGTGCGCACCAAGGTCGACCCGCAGGCGCTGATCACGGTCGGCTCCAACGTACGCTTCGGCGGCGATGGCGCGGGCCGCTTCATGGTGCCGCGCTTCCAGCCGACTTTCGACGCCATGATGGGCCTGGCCAAACTGCTCGAAGTGCTCGCGGCGACGGGCTCGACGCTGGCTGCGGCCGTGCACACGCTGCCCGCCTACTACATGGGTGCGACCGACGTGCCCTGCGCGTGGGACCGCAAGGGCACGGTCATGCGCGTGCTCAACGAGCGCTACGGCAACGGCGCGGGCGGCTCCATCGACGGCATCCGCGTCGACGAGAACGGCGGCGCGGAGTGGGCGCTGATCCTGCCCGACGCCGACCGCCCGCTCTTCCACGTCGTCGCCGAGGGCGACTCGCAGTCCGCCGCCGACACGCTAGCCGAGAAGTACGCCGGCGTCGTCGGCGCGATACAACGGGGGTAGCCGATTAGAGCCAAATTAAAGGTAACAGGGACGCCGGAAACGACGAGATACGACGGGTTTGTGATGAGAGGAGATCGAAGATGCGCGTCGCCGACATGAACTGGATGCAGCTCGCCGACTACCTGGGGCACGACGACAAGGTCGTCCTGCCGCTCGGCAGCACCGAGCAGCACGCCTACTTGAGCCTGATGACCGATGCGATCCTGGCCGAGCGCGTCGCCGTCGAGGCGGCCGAGCCGCTCGGCGTGCCCGTCTTCCCGGCCCTCGCCTACGGCATCACGCCCTACTTCCTCGCCTTCCCCGGCTCGCTCAGCCTGCGCGTGTCCACCTACCTGGCGGTGGTGCGCGACCTGCTCGACGCGTTGGCAGGCCAGGGCGCCAGGCGGATCGTACTCGTCAACGGTCACGGCGGCAACAGTCCCGCCGCGTCGCTCGCGGGGGAGTGGATGGCCGACCATCCCGATGTGACGGTCGCGCTGCACAACTGGTGGAACGCGCCCCGAACCTGGCAAGCGGTGCAGGCGGTCGACCCGTTGTGCTCGCATGGCTCGTGGATGGAAAACTTTCCCTGGAACCGTGTCGCCCCCGCGCCGTCCGGGCAAAAACCGATGGCCGATCTGGACCGCCTGCGCACGCTCTCGCCCCAGGGTGTGAAGGATTTGCTGGGGGACGGCAACTACGGCGGGGCTTACGAGAAGCCCGACGAGCAGATGCTGTCGATCTGGCGCGTCGGGGTCGAGGAGACCCGCGCGGCCATCGCCGGCCTTTAGAAGTGGACGGGTGCGCCACACGCTTGTGAGAGGTGGCCTGGCCCACGGCGCCCACCATCACAATCGCGCCGCGCACCCATCGCGTAGCGCTACTGTTGAATGAGAAAAGAGAGAGGGCCGAATGGAGTTCAGCTTCGAGGGCAAGGTGGCCGTCGTCACCGGGGCGGCGCACGGAATCGGGCGCGCGATCTGCGTCGAGTTGAGCCGACGCGGCGCTCATGTGTGGGCCAACGACATCCTGCGGGACGACCTGGCCGCGACGCGACAGGCGTGCCAGGACGCGGGCGGCCGGTGCGAGGTGGGGGCGGTCGATGCGACGCGGGAGAGCGAAGTGGCGGATTTCGTCGGGCGCGTGGACGCCGCCGAGGGACGCATCGACATCCTCGTCAACACGGCGGGAGGTGTGCTAGGGCAGGTAGGGCAGCCTATCGAGAGCGTGAGCGGCTCCGACTGGGACCGCATCGTCGCCATCAACCTGACTGGGTCGTTCTACTGGGCGCGGGCCGTCGCGCCGGTGATGAAGCGCGAACGCTACGGGCGCGTCGTCAACATCTCGTCGGGAGCAGGCCGTAGCGTGAGCCTAACCGGCATCCAGGCCTACGCCAGCGCGAAGGCCGGGCAACTCGGCCTGACGCGCCAGCTGGCGCACGAACTGGGTGCCTGGGATATCACGGTCAATGCCGTGGCGCCGGGGTTCGTGTTGAGCAACCCGACCACGCAGCGACAGTGGGAGTCGTACGGCGCGGAAGGGCAGCGCGCGCTCGTCGACAAGATCGCCTTGAAGCGGCTCGGCGTGCCTGAGGACATCGCCCACGCGGTGCTGTTTTTCGCCTCCGACTACGCCTGTTGGTGTACCGGGCAGGTATTGAGCGTGGACGGCGGCTCGGCCATATTCTAGCTCGTTGGCACGACGATTTAGCGATAGGGGGGACGGCGACCGCGGATGTGAAACATCGGACGTAATCAATGAAGGGATCGTGATGAGCGTTGAATTACTCCACAGCACGCGTGGAGATTTGGTCGAGACCATCCAGGGCGGCCACATCGCCGTCGTCGACACGCGGGGGCGCCTGTTGGGCAGCGCCGGGGACCCGGACGCCTGGAGCTACCTGCGCTCGTCGGCCAAGCCATTGCAAGCGACCATGGTCGTGCAGTCGGGCGCGGCGGAACGCTTTGGCCTGACCGGAGCCCTCCTGGCCATCTGTTGCGCCTCGCACAACGGCGAACCGGGGCACGTCGAGGCCGTGCGGACGGTGCTCGCACGCGCGGGAGCGCCTGAGGAGGCCTTGCGGTGTGGCGTGCACGCGCCTTCGTACCAGCCAGCCGCGGCGGCGCTGTGGCGCGCGGGCGGCGAGCCAACCGCCTTGCACAACAACTGTTCGGGCAAGCACGCCGGTATGCTGGCGTCCGCGCGGGCGCTGGACGCCTCGCTCGACGACTACCTATCCATCGACCATCCCGTGCAACAGGGTATCCTGACCAACGTCGCGGCGTTAAGCGGTGTTCCGCGTGAGCGTATCGTGATTGGCATCGACGGCTGCAGCGCGCCGGTGCACGGCCTCCCCGTGCGCGGCATGGCGCAGGCCTACGCGCATCTGGCCGACCCGCATAGCGCGCCCACCGACGCGCCCACGCTGGAAATCCTGGCCGAGGCTATGGCTACGCATCCTTGGTATGTCGACGGCACGAATGGTCCCGACACCCTCCTGATGGAGCGCGCCGGAGGTCGCCTGGTGGTCAAAAGCGGCGCCGAGGGCGTGCTCTGCGTGGCCGTGCGCGGCGCGGGCATCGGGCTGGCTATCAAGATGCAGAGCGGGCGCAACGAGTGGTCGCACGCCGTCGCCATAGAAGCGCTGCGGCAACTCGATCTCCTCACGGCATCCGAGGTCGACGCATTCGGTGAGCTAGCGCATCCGGTCGTGCGTAACCATCGCCGCCTGCGGGTCGGCGACGTACGCCCCACGTTCACGTTGCGCACGTAAACCCATAGTCACGAAGGACCGGCTAGATGCGCCGGAAAGACATGTCCCAGACAATCCGCGTCCGCGCCGTCCGCTCCCGGCCATGTTGATCGCGCAGTTGCTGATCCAATTCTATCGTATAGGAGGCCGTGCACCGCTTCCGTTGCCATCCGTCGCGATCCGCACGGTCGCGGTCTTTGTCGTCGTCGGGCTCGTCGTCGTCCGGCCGCGCGTCTCCGTCGCGTGCAGGAAGCTCACGCTTACCGCCACTGTAACGCGCCCCCGCGCGTCGACGGACAGGACACGCTCGCGCACGGTCGCACTCCCAATCGAGCGATAGGACGTCGTAAAGCCGTCTTGGATGCTCAGATCCCCTGTCGCCGTGGCCCGACCCGATTCGACAAAGCGGTAGGCGAGAGTTTGTCCCGGCACGAAGCGGTAGCGGAGCATGATGGCTCCCCCGCCGTGGGATGCCGCATGGGCCGCGGCGAAACGGGCTGTAGCGAGGGGAACGAGAGCGAGGGGAACGAGAGCGAGGGGAACGAGAGCGAGGGGAACGAGAGCGAGGGGAACGAGGGCGAGAGCATTAATCGAGCGCAACATCGGAAGCACCCTTTCCGCGACGCCATCCGTCTTACACGCGTCTATGAAGGCGTCACCTATATTAACCTGTGGTGCTAGTTGAAACCGCCGCTTTTCTCGCGTCCTCGATGCTTTGATCTAGTATTTGTTGCACAGATGCCTGATGGGAGGCCGATGCGGCTATCGAACAGGTCCTGACGACCCTGATTCACCCGTGTGCGCACCATTTGACGCAATACAGAGGCATTGGGGCTACCTCCATCGCATCAAAGGCGTTGGAGAGACTCCCCAACTAGCACCAAAGGTTATTAATTGTCTATCCATATCGTACTGACTAGATGCGCTCCCGGTCGCCGGTCGGCCTGGTCCGTCGAAGAGGGCGATGGAGCGCGTCGCGTCCCGGTCGAAGCCGGCGCCCATCATAGGCCGTTAGGGGAAGAGGCGTACAATCGAGTAGGTGAAGCCGGGGACCACGTCCTCACCGTCGAGCATGTCGTCGACGCCCAGCGTGGTCGGAGCCTCGTCTCCAGGGCGCCACACGTCCACGCGCTTGTAACGCGGCCAAATAACCCACACGAGGCGCGTGCCGAAGGTGAGATATGTCTTAGCCTTGGCGCCCATGCCGGGCGCGTATTGGTTCTCCGACGCCACTTCGACGGCGAGATCGGGGGCTAGTTGCGACGCCCTTTTGTAATAGTCGGGAGACGTCGGGGACGGCAGGCGGTCGGCCTGCACAAAAGCGATGTCGGGCGCAAGCTCCGTGTCGAGCGGGTGGGCAGGGTCAAGGCGGTAGCCGCCCTGCTCACCCGTCACGATGCCCAGATCATTGTCCTCGACGTATACGCTTAGTCGTGCGGCGAGGCGCATGCCGACACTCGACGCTCCGAAGCTGCTTAATGGCATACGAACCAAGACCCCGTTAAGCAGTTCATAGGTCCATCCATCGTCCGGGAGGGCATGCAACTCGTCGACGGTCATGGGATACGGGGCGTCGGGCACGACCTCGGCCCACGGCGCTACGGGACTCGGGGTGCTTGACGGCGCCTCGTCCGTGACGTCGTAGGCGAGCAGGTCGGCGAAGACGCCGCGGCGCTGGACCAGGCGCGTCTCCCCGCCGCGGACGACCACGACCGCCGGGCGCAGCGCCCCATTGTACTGGCTGCTCAATGGCAAGCAGTAGGCGCCCGCCGCCGCTAGCGCCAGAAGATCGCCGGGCTCCAACGCCGGCAGCGGCGCGTCGCGGACGAGGATGTCGCCCGACTCGCAATAGCGCCCCGCCACGGTCACCGGCGCCACGGCGCGATCATTCATGCGCCTCGCCGCGAGGGCCGTGTACCCCGCCTGGTAGAGGGCGGGGCGGATGTTGTCGGCCATGCCACCGTCGACCGAGACATAGTCGCGCACACCCGCGATGCGCTTGCGCGTCCCCACGGTGTAGAGGGCCACGCCGGCGCGCCCCACGATCGAGCGGCCCGGCTCGACGCTGACCGCTGGCCGCGGCTCGGCGCCGACCAGACCCCGCGCAATGGCGTCGCCCCATGCGCGGACGCTGGGCGTGCGCTCACCGCGCAGATACGCGATGCCCAACCCGCCGCCAGCGCTGATCTCGCGCGGCCAGTAGCCGGTCTGTGCGCGGGCCTCCTGGGCGAACTGGACCACGCGGCGCACCCCCTCGGTAATCGCCTCGCAGGTCGCCAGCCCCGTGCCGACATGCATGTGATAGCCGCGCACATCGAGCGCCGCCGCCGCCAGGGCGCATTGGAGGGCCTGTAAGGCGTCTCCCGTCGCGATGGGCAGACCAAACTTGCTGTCCAGCAACCCCGTCTGCAGATACTCATGGGTGTGCGCCTCCACGCCGGGCGACAGGCGCAACAAGACGGGGACGCGCCGCCCCGCCGACGCCGCCATCGCCGCGAGCAGGCCCAATTCATCGTGGTTGTCGACCACGATGCCGCCCGCCCCTGCGTCCAAGGCCATGCGCAGCTCGGCGGCCTCCTTGTTGGTGCCGTGTAGGCGCATCCGGCCAGCGGGGAAGCCGGCCGCCTGAGCGATAAACCACTCTCCGCCCGACACGACGTCGAGATCCAGGCCCTCCTCGTCCAGCAGGCGGCACAGCCACGGGGCAAGATAGGCCTTGGAGGCGTAGTGGACGCGGTTGCCCGGTTGTTCTGTTGTGAAGACATCCCTATATGCGCGACAGGCCGCCCGTATCGTCCCTTCGTCGTACACATACAGCGGCGTGCCGAAACGCGCGGCCAACTCGGCAACAGAGACGCCGCCCAGCGTGAGACAGCCCGTCGCATCCACCGCCGCGTCCAGCGGCAACAGGTCGCCCAGCGTGGGATCGAGCAGCGGCGTCGCGCGCGCGGCGCCATCGTCGGGATCATCCTTTCGCGCCATAAATGCCGCATCCTCCGCATATACACTCTCGGTTCGCTCATTCTTATGTTTAGTTCAAGAATTCACAGACCGCTATATGTGGTATCCTCTTTCGGTGATATGCCATATGTTGAAATGCATCGTAGGTGACATGATAACGCCGATTGGGCGAACCTGCTCGTGAGGGCCAACAACTGGATATTCAGGCGCTGGATTTGGCATTACGTTGGTCATAACGCGCGTCCGTGGCACCAAATCGTGGAACCATCCCGGAAAATGAGCGAACCGAGAGTATACAGTGTTTGGTTGGACGTCGTGTCGTGACCGTGATGGCAGTGGCCGCTAGCGGTAACGGATGCGCGGGTCGATCAGCGCATAGCTCAGGTCGACGACGATGTTGGACACGACGATGAGCAGCGCGGCGAAGAGCACGGTGCCGAGGATGATGGGGACATCGAGCTGGCCGATGGCGTCGATGGCCTGCTTGCCGATGCCGGGCAACCCGAAGACATCCTCGACGATAAACACACCACCGAGGAAGTAGCCAAGGTCGATACCCAACATCGTCACGATCGGTAAGATCGCGTTCGGGACGACATGCCGGAAGAGAATGACGCGCTCCGGCATGCCCTTGGCCCGCGCCATCCTGATGTACGGCTGCTCCAGCACATCGAGCACGGTAGAGCGGAACGTGCGCGCGTAGAACGCGGCCCCGCCCAGGCCGAGCGTCAGCGACGGCAGGAACAGGTACCAGACGATTGGTGAGCCGGTCCCGCCCAGCGGGAACAGACTAAATAGATACGCCAGATAGTACAGCAAGATGAGCCCCAGCCAGAAAGGGGGCGCCGAAATACCGCCAAGCGAGAAGAGCATGGCGGCGCGATCCCACACAGAGCCGCGCCGATAGGCGGAGATGACACCGACCGGGAGGCCGATCACGAGCTCGAAGAACACGCCGCCGAGGGCCAGGCCCACTGTGATAGGGAAATGGGCCATGATCGCGCTTGCCACGTCGACGCCCTGCACGTAGGAGTGGCCCAGGTCGCCGTGCAGGAGGCGCTCCATGTAGCGGCCGTACTGCGCCCAGAAAGGCAAATCCAGGCCTAGCTGATGCCTGATGCTCTGGACGGTCTGGACCGAGGCCCCGGGACCGGCCAGGCGGCGCGCCGGGTCGCCCGGCATCAGGTAGGTCAACCCGTATGTGATGAGCGACACCCCGATGAGCACGAGGACCATCAAAAGTAAGCGCCTGATGAGAAAACGCAGCATCTCGTTACTTCCCCACTACACCCCTGATCGGCGACGCATCGTCGCATCGTCGCCGATCAGGGTATCACCGATCACCCCACGCCCTATTTCGTGGCCTCGGCGTAGACCAAGCCCCAGGCGTCGTGATAATAGATCCCCCGCACGCTCGCCCCGTGCATGGTGTAGTAGATGGGATGGTAGACGGGAACCCACGGCGCATGGTCCATCACCATCTGGTCGAGGCTATGATATTGCGACAGACGCTCCTTCTGGTTCGTCATGATCCGTAGCTGCTGCGCGAACGCGTCGGTCTTCGGTTGGCACGTCCAGGACCAATTGAAGGTGCCGGGGACCGCAGAGGCGCAACTCAGAATGGGGCCGTAGAAGTCCGACGGATCGGGGAAATCCTCGAACCACGCGATCCAGACCATCGGGATCTTGTGCGGATCGGACTGCGATTGCTGCAGCGCGTTGCCATCGATCGGCCGCAGCGTCGCCTTGATGCCGATCTGCGCCAACTGCGGCTGGATAGCCGTGATGATTTTGGGGTCGGGGTCGATATTGTCCGAGTAGAGCACGGTGCTGAACCCGTTGGGATAGCCGGCTTTGGCCAGGAGCGCCTTCGCCGCTGTCGGGTTGTAGGAGTAGCCCTTGACCGGCCCATAGCCCGGCATGTTCGGAGGCAAGATGCTGTTGGCGACCGTGCCGCGCCCGTTGATCAGCCGTAGGATGAACTGCTTGTTGATGGCCATGTTGACAGCCTGGCGCACCAACAGGTTATCGAACGGCTTGACCTTCTCGTTCATGGCGATATAGTAGTCGGAGACCTGCGGCGCCTTGAGGACGTCCGCCTTGTACGTCGGATCGGTCGTCACCTGTATGAAGTCCGCAGGGGGGATGCCATCGCCCAGGGCATCCACGCTGCCCTTCTCCAGTTGCAGCAGCGCCACTTCAGGCGTCGGCCCGATGTTGACAACGATCTTGCCGATGTTTCCCACGATATGCCCGAAATAGTGCGGGTTGCGCGCGAACACGATCTGCTGGTTCAACGTATGCGAAACGAACTGGAACGGACCGGTGCCCATGGGATGCTTGGCGTCGTAGGATGAGCCATACTTCTCAACGGTGGCGCGGTCGACCACCGAGCCGAACGGCATGGCCAGCACATTCATGAACGATGCATCGGGATGGGCCAACGTGATAGCGAGGCCGTACGCGCCCACGGCTTTGATGCCCGATACATGCGTCGCTTTGCCCTTGGCGTAGGCGTCGGCCCCCTGAATGTTGAGCCAGAAACTCTGGCCGCCCGACTTCGTCTTCGGGTTGATGATGCGCTCGAAGCTGTAGACCCAGTCGGCGGACGTGGCCGGTCGGCCGTTCCAGAAACGCACGTCCTGGCGTAGCTTGAACGTATAGGTGCGGCCACCATTGGTGATGGCAGGCAGCGCCGCCGCGGCGTCGGGGATGATGGTATCGCCCGATCCATGATGAGTGTCGTAGTCAACCAGGCGGTCATACAACGCCTTCATCGCCGCGTAGCACTCCGAATCGTAACAGAGCGCCGAGTCGAGGTGCGAGAAGTCGTCGTGAAAGGTGATCGTCAACGTCGCGCCGCTCGATGAGGCGATGGAGTGCGCCGCTTGGGCGCTCGTCAGGCCCCGCGGCGCCGCGACGAGGCCGGTGATAAGCGCGGCCGACAAAACAGCGCCACGCCAGGAATACGTTGCCATCTTACTATCTCCTCCAGTAGTAGCCACTACTATATCAATCAGTGCGGGCGGGGCGCCCTGGCTCTCTGCCGCCAGTTTCTTGCCGTGAACCTCCTCTCTTCCGCCGCGCCCGTCGCGACGCTAGCGTAGCTGACGCTGGACAGGGTCGAGCGTGTCGCGCAACCAGTCGCCGAGCAGATTGAAGCCCAGGACGGTGACCATGATGGCCAACCCAGGGAAGATGACGAGCCACGGGTCGGAACGGTAATAACTCTGGACCTCATTGATCATCCCGCCCCAACTGGGTGTGGGAGGGGGGACGCCCACGCCGACATAACTCAATGACGCCTCGATGATCACCGTCGTCGCGATGCCCAGCGTGGCGTAGACCACGATCACGGAGACGAGATGGGGCAAGATGTACAGGACGAGGATGCGGCTGCGGCGCGCGCCCAGCGCGCGCGCCGCCTCCACGAACTCTTTTTCCTTGAGGGAGAGCACCATGCCATGGATAACGCGCGCCGTGTAGGTCCAGTACAGGATGGCGATCACGGCGATGATAGTGGCCAGGCTCGGCCCCGTGATGGCGATGAGGGCGATCGCGAAGAGCAGGACGGGGAAGGCCATCACGATGTCGGTGAAGCGCATCAAAACCATATCGACCCAGCCGCCATAGAACCCCGCTACCGCGCCGATCGTGACCCCGATGAGGATGGCCAGACCGTTGGCTAGCAGGCCAATCACCAATGACACCCGCGCCCCGTAGATGATGCGGCTGAGCAGATCGCGCCCGAGCGGATCGGTCCCCAATAAGAAGCGGCCGCTCCCAGGGGGTAACGGGCCACCCTCCAGGCTGATGCCGTCGGTGAACTGTTGGTTGGGATCATGGGGCGCTAGAACCGGCGCGAAGACGGCGACAAGCACGAAAAGCAGGACGACCACGGCCCCGATCAGGGCCGGCTTGTCGCGGCGCAAGCTGTCCCAGGCGCGGCGCCAGACGCCGCTGTCGAGCTCGACGACCTCTTCGTGGCCGCTGTCGACGCCGGCGAGCGGCGTGGCGATCTGCTGGTCCATGGCGCGCCTCCTCCTCTTGTTGTCGTGTTACGCGCGGGCGATCGGCTCTCCGGCGTAGTGGCAGGCGACCCAGTGGCCGGGCTGGGCCTCGCGCCAGGCTGGAACCTCGGCGGCGCAGCGCTCGCGCGCGATGGGACAGCGCGTGTGAAACACGCAGCCCGACGGCGGATTGACCGGCGTCGGCACGTCCCCACTCAAGATAATACGCTTGCGCGTGTCCTCTACATCGGGGTCCGGCACGGGAACAGCCGACATGAGTGAAACGGTGTAGGGATGCAGCGGTCCGTCATATAGGTCCTTGTTCGCGGCCAGTTCCATAAGTTTGCCCAGGTACATCACGGCGACACGGTCGCAGATGTGCCGCACGACCGAGAGATCGTGGGCGATGAACAGGTACGTCAAGCCAAATTCCTGCTGTAGGTCTTCAAGTAGGTTGATGACTTGGGCGCGGATCGACACGTCGAGCGCCGAGATTGGCTCGTCGCAGACGATGAACTCGGGGCCCACGGCGAGGGCGCGCGCGATGCCGATGCGTTGGCGCTGGCCGCCCGAGAATTCGTGCGGGTAGCGTTGCGCGTAGGCCGGGTCGAGCCCGACGTGACGCAGTAACTCGCGCACGCGCACGCCGCGCGCGCGCCCCTTCGCCAACCCGTGGATAGCCAGCGCATCGCCCACAATCGTTTCCACGCGCATGCGGCTGTTGAGCGAGGCGTAGGGGTCCTGAAAGACGATTTGCAGGCGGCGGCGCATGCGCCGCATCTCGCGGTCCGGGAGCGCGCAGAGATCGCGACCCTCGAAGAGTACCTGGCCGGCCGTGGCGCGCGTCAATTGGAGCACGGTGCGGCCGGTGGTGCTCTTGCCGCACCCTGATTCGCCGACGAGACCAAGTGTCTCACCCTTGTAGACATCGAACGATAGGCCGTCGACGGCCTTGACGTAGGCGACATCACCGAAGACGCCGCGCCGCCCGGTCGGGAAATGGGTGCGCAGATCGCGGACGCTGAGCAACGGCTCCCCAATGGTAGGAAGTGTCGGCGCGGCCACGGCCATCAAGCCACCTCCTCGCGCGCGATGTCGTAGTGGCAGGCCACGCGGTGTCCGTCCCCGACCTCACGTAAGCGCGGCGTCGATCGCCGGCACAGATCGGTCGCGAAGGGGCAGCGTGGGTGGAAGGCGCATCCCGCCGGCAGGCGCGACAGGTCGGGCGGCAAACCCTCGATCTGGGGCAACCGCTCGGCCCGTGGACGGTCGAGGCGCGGCACCGAGCGAAGCAAGCCAATCGTGTAGGGATGGCGCGGGTTGTAAAAGGTGTCGCGCCGCGTCGCCTCCTCGACGATCGAGCCGCCGTACATGACCAGGATGCGCTCACACATGCCGGCCACGACGCCGAGGTCGTGGGTGATCAGCATCACAGCGGTGTCGCGCTCACGCGTCAGCGCGCGCATCAACTCCAGGATCTGCGCCTGAATCGTCACGTCCAGCGCGGTCGTCGGCTCGTCGGCCAGCACGAGCGCCGGGTCGCAGGAGAGGGCGATGGCGATGACCACGCGCTGGCGCATCCCGCCGCTGAATTGATGCGGGTAGTCGCGCAGGCGCCGCTCGGCGTCGGGGATGCCGACCATGCGCAGCATCTCGATGGCGCGGTCGCGCGCCGCGCGCTTACCCAGGCCCAGGTGCAGCCGGATGCCCTCGGTCATTTGGCGCTCTACGCGGACCATCGGGTTGAGCGAGGTCATGGGGTCCTGGAAGATCATAGCGATATCCTTGCCCCGCAAGCCGCGCATGTCACGCGCCCCGAGAGAGAGGATATCCCGCCCTTTGAAGCGCACCGCGCCGCCGTCGATGCGGCCGGGCGGATCGGGGATGAGGCGCATCAGCGAGAGGGCGGTCACGCTCTTACCAGAGCCCGACTCACCCACCACGCCCACCGTTTCGCCGGCGTCGATGTGGAAGCTGACGTCGTTGACGGCCGCGACCGGCCCGCGTGCGCCGCGAAAGACAGTGCGCAAACTATCGACCTCTAGCAGGCGTTCTCGGGCGGTCATAGTGTTCCTTCCGCGCGTATGGGGAGCATCACGCCGGTCACACGCATACCCAGGCTGCGTTTGTTCGGCAGTATACGGAACGTAGCCGCGACACGTCAAGCGGTCAATAGAACCGCATAACACGGCGCTAGGTAATATGCTCCTGTGTAACAGGAAAATAGCACACACGCAAGGAGGGGCAAGAGCTATGACCGAGACGCAGCCCATACAGGAAGGGCGCATCCCCTTCCACGGCTACCACACCTGGTACCGCGTCGTGGGCGACCATGAGGAGCCGCGTAAGCTTCCGTTACTGGCGCTGCACGGCGGACCCGGCGCGACGCACGACTACCTGGAGCCACTGGAGGCGATGGCCGCCACCGGGCGGCGCGTCATCTTCTACGATCAACTCGGTTGCGGTCAATCCGCCACCCCCGTCTAACCCGTCGCTGTGGACGGTCGATCTTTACGTCGAGGAGGTGAACGCCGTACGCGCGGCGCTTGGGCTGGATCGCGTGCACATCCTGGGGCAGTCGTGGGGCGGGATGCTGGGCATGGAATACGCCTTGACCGGGCCGGCCGGGTTAGCGAGCCTGACGATCGCCGATTCACCGGCCAGCATGACCCAGTGGGTGGCCGAGGCCAACCGGCTGCGCGCGGAACTCCCGCCGGATGTCCAGCGGACGCTGCTGACACACGAGCAGGCGGGGACAACGGACAGCCCGGAGTACGTCGCGGCCATGGATGTCTTCTATCGGCGGCACGTCTGCCGCGTCGACCCCATGCCGGAGTACGTTCGGCGCGCGTTCGCCAACATCGACGCCAATCCCGAGGTGTACCACACCATGAACGGGCCAAGCGAGTTCCACGTCATCGGGACACTCATGGACTGGGACATCACGGGTCGCCTCGGCGAGATCCATGTGCCGACACTCGTCATGTCAGGCCGCTACGACGAGGCGACCCCGGCCATCGCCGAGACCGTCCACCGCGGCATCGCAGGCTCCGCGTGGGTCCTCTTCGAGCACAGTTCGCATATGCCGCACGCCGAGGAACCGGAGCGCTTCATGCATGTGCTCGACGACTTCCTCACGCGCGTCGAGCAGACGCGGTAGGCGCGACGATGCCCGATCCGGCGACCATCCTGATTATCGCCATGTCGCGCCCCCCGCGTATCTCACGGTGACGGGCGAGCGGAGGGTGGCGGCGCTCGTTTCCGCGCCAGACCGTAGCCCGTCGCCACGGCCCGGGTGTGACGCGGGCGCTCTATTGGCGCCTGTCCTCGGCGCCATCGCTGATAGAGAGAGCTATTAAGGGGCGGACGGTTTCGTCCGCCTGTGGCCCTCACTTTCCGGCCGCGCGCGTCACGTTACCTTTTTCCGGCCGCGCGCGTCACGTTACCTTAATCGCCAGAAGGCCCTTGGCTGTAGCCATAGGGATGAATGGCGTCCTTAGAGCGCGCTAGCACGCTAGCGCGACGCTGGGCTATAATCGAGACATGCGTAAAACGTTCAAGTATCGGTTGAATCCGACGCCCGCGCAAGAACGGGCGATGCGGGCGACACTCGACGAGTGCTGCTGGCTCTACAACCATCTGCTTGAACAACGCAAGGCGGCCTATTATGAGGAATGCGGCGACACGTTGACCTTGTACGAGCAGCAGGCGACGTTCGTGGCGCTCAAAGCGGCGCGGCCTTCCCTTGCCGCGCCGTACAGTCAAGTGCTCCAGGTCTCCGTGAACCCCTCCTACACCTCGCGGACGTGCTCCCGATGCGGTCATCGCGCCCGTAAAGAGTTGGCGGAGAGGGTCCATCGCTGCTGCTGTCGCGGCCTCGTCCTCGACGGGGACCAGAACGCCGCGCTCAACATTTTGGCTCTGGGACTACAGAGCCTGGCGTAAGCCGAGAAGCCCCCGGCTGTAGCCGTGGGGAGTAGTCACACTGAGGGAATGGAGCAGGACACCGGCTCAGTAGAGGGAGGAAGACGGATGCTCCGCGAAACGGAGGAGCGCTATAGGGCGCTCGTGACCGCCGCCGCCCAGATCGTCTGGACCGCACGCCCCGATGGCCGCGTGGACGACCTGCCGGTGTGGCGCGCGTACACCGGCCAAAGCGCCGCGGAGGTCGCGGGCTGGGGCTGGCTGGATGCGATCCACCCCCAGGATCGGGAACGCATCACCCATATCTGGTCGGAGGCCGGCGCCGCCAGAGTCCTGTATGAGGTCGAGTCGCGCATCCGCCGCTCCGATGGCGTCTACCGGCGATTCCTCGTGCGCGGCGTTCCTGTCCTGGACGTGGACGGCGGCATGCGGGAATGGGTGGGGTTCTGTACCGACATCACCGCGCGCACGCGGAGCGAGGCGGACCTGGAGGCCATCCTGGACACCGCGCTCGACGCCATCGTGACGATGGACCACCGGGGCCGCATCATGGAGTTCAACCCTGCGGCGGAACGGATCTTTGGGTACAGCCGCGCCGACGCGCTGGACCGCGAACTGGCCGAGATCATCGTCCCCCCGGATCTGCGTACGCGCCATCGGACGGGTCTCACGGCGTACCTGACGACCGGCGAGGGTCCGCTCATCGGCCGGCGTATCGAGATCCAAGCCATGCGGCGTGACGGCTCCCTCTTCCCCGCCGAATTGGCCATCACGCGCATCCCCCTTGATGGGCCACCGCTCTTCGCCGGCTATATCCGCGACATTACCGAGCGGATGCGCGCCGAGGAGGACCGCGCCCAGGCGTTGCAGCGCGAGCGGGACGCCCGGGCGGACACCGAACGGGCGCGGGCGGAGGCCGAGGCCCAAGCGGCCGAGCGCGCGGCCGTCTTCGAGGCGATGGCCGATGGTGTCTTCGTGGTCGACCGCGACGGCGCGGTGATCCGCATGAACGCCGCGTACCGCACGCTGATGGGTATCGACCGCGACCGGCTGGGTACTTTCACCGCCCATACGCTCCACGAACGGGGAGAGCGCTTCACCCTGCGCGACACGGAGGGGACGCCGCTGCCGGCCGAGCGGTGGCCGGTCGCGCGCATCTTACGCGGCGATAGGCTGACGGGAGCACGGACCGACCTCATGGTGCGGACCCTCGACGGGCGCGAGATCCTGCTTGGTGTCACCGGCGCGCCACTTCGTGACCCGGCGGGACGGATCGTCGGCGGCGTCTGCATCTGCCGGGATGTGACGGAGCGGCGGCGGATGGAGCGGCGCACGCATGAGGCGCTGGAGGCGCTGGTAGCGATGGCCGAGGCGATCGTGGGGGGAGCGGCCGGCACACGCGACGCCGGCGCGCTCGACACCGCCGCGGCGACGCCGGCAGCGCCCGACCAACTCGCGGCGCTCATCCGTCACGTCCTGGGCTGCCGGCGCGTTGGCATCATGGGCGTGACGCCGACGCTGGATCTGCAGCCGCTGGCCTGCGTCGGACTGACCCCACTGGAAGAGGAGCAGTGGCGAGCGCGCAGCGCGCGCGTGGCGCAGCGCGCGGATGTGCACGCCATCCTCGCTCCCCGCCTGCTGGCGGGCGAGACGCTGCTCGTCGACACCGGACGTCCCGGGTTCCGGGCTCTCGCCACCCTCTTCGGGGCGCCGGCCTATGTGCTCGCCCCCCTGCGCGTGGGCGTAGACGTGGTGGGCGTGTTACTGTTGGACGATGGCCGCGCCGCCGCCGACTACACGCCTGACGACCTGGCCCTCGCCGGGACCGTCGCCCGGCTGGCGGCCCTGGTGCTGGAGCAGGAGCGCCTACACCGCGACCGGGAGGAGGCCCGTGCGAGCGAGGCGGCGCTGCGCGAGGCCAACCGGCGCATGGACGAGTTCCTGGGCATCGCCGGCCACGAGATGCGCACCCCGTTGACGTCCATCACGGGCAACATCCAGGTGACGCAGCGCCGCCTCGCGCGCCTGCGCGAACGCGAGGACATGCCCGCGCTCGTTGCCCGCGACGTGGACGAGGCGCGGCGTGTGCTTGCGCGGGGTACCGCCGGCCTCCGCCGCCTGAACGTCCTGATCGATGACTTGCTGGATGTCTCCCGCATCCATGCGGGACTCCTGCGGATACGCCCCCAGCCGTGCGACCTTGCCGGGATCGTCCGCGACGCCCTGGACGAGCAGCGGCAGGTCAATCCAACCCGCGCCATCCACTTGGAAACGCCCCACAAGAGGCCCATCCCGGTGGATGCCGACGCGGGGCGGATTGGTCAAGTGGTGATCAACTACCTGTCCAATGCCCTCAAGTATTCACTGGAGGACCAGCCGGTCACGGTGGGACTGGACGTGGAGGGGGCGACGGCGCGCGTGTGGGTGCGCGACGCAGGGCCAGGCATCGCGCCGGACGACCAGGAGCGCATCTGGGAACGATTCTACCGGGTTGGAGGCATCGAGCACCGGCATGGTTCCAGCGTGGGATTGGGGCTGGGTCTGCACATCAGCCGGACCATCATCGCGCAGCATGACGGGCAGGTCGGCGTGGACAGCGCGCCGGGTGAGGGGACCACCTTTTGGTTCGTCCTGCCGTTGGCGCGCCCTCTGTGACGTGATGATGCTCCCCCATGCCCATGGCGCGTATCATGTGATCGGCCACGCGCAACGCCTGGGCCGCGATGGTCAGCGCCGGGTTCGTCGCCGACGATGATGGGAAGAAAGACGCGTCGACGACGTAAAGGTTCTCCACGTCGTGCGCGCGGCAGAACGGGTCCAGAACCGCGGTCGCGGGGTCGGTCCCAAAGCGCAGCGTGCCGCACTGGTGCGAGTTCGTTTCGATGCCCATGCGCTGCGTCAGGACAACGGGGTAGCCCGCCGCGCGCATCATCGCGCGCGCCGCGCGGGTAAGCCTGATGTGCGTCGCGAGGTTGTTGGGCCGCCAATGGATGCGGATCGTCCCATCCGGCGCCAGCGTCATGCGATTCGCGGGATCGGGCAGGTCCTCGGACATCACCCACCAGTCGACGCTACGATCGGCGATCGCCTGGAGCGCGGGGCGCGGCACGAGCGGCTGGTTGGCCGTGAGCATGCCCGCCTGCAGTTTGCCGAGCAGCTGGATGTTGCCCATCGGGTAGGGCCAGTCGGGGCCGCGCAGATAGAAGTCGTTGACGGCAAGCGTCTTCTGGAAGACGGTGCGGTTGCGCCGCAACGGGTCGACCGCCATCAGCGCCGTGTTGTTGTGCACCATGTAGTTGCGCCCGACAAGACCCGAGGAGTTGGCAAGCCCATCCGGGCGCTTATCGCCGGCCGAGCGCAGCAGCAGGGCCGCCGAGTTGACCGCGCCGCAGGCGACGACGACCGTGGATGCGCGGACCTCCAGGCGCTCGCCATCGCGCTCAACCTCGACCCCGGTGACGCGCCGCCCCGCCCGGTCGACCAGGAGCCGGCGGGCGAACGTCCTCGCCCACAGGTCCACGTCGGGGCTCTCCAGCGCCGGGCGCACGCAGCAGACGTCCGCCTCGCCCTTAGCCAGAACCTGGCAGGGAAAGCCGTCGCAGGTCTTGCAGCGGATACAGCGCCCGCCGGGCCGCCGGTCCACGCCCATGGGCAGCGTGTACGGGTGGAGGCCTTGCCGCCGCAGCCGGTCGGCCAGATCGGCGATGTACGGCTCATGCGGCAGCGGCGGGAATGGAAATGGGTCGGTGCGCGGCGCGTCAGATGGATACTCGCCCCCCTGCCCATGCACCAGGTAGATGCGCTCGGCGCGCGCGTAGTACGGCTCCAGATCGTCGTAGGTGATGGGCCAGGCGGGCGACACGCCGCCGTCATGCTCCAGCGCGCCGAAGTCCTCGCGGTGCAGCCGCTGCAAGGCCGCGCCGTACACCTTCGTGTTCCCGCCGACGAAATAGTGCACACCCGGCAGGAAGGACCGGCCGCCGGCGTCCTGCCACGGCTCGGCGTTCTTGTAGCGCTTGTGGTCGAAGAGGGCTTCCGGGCTCCAGTTCTGCGGCTCCTGGGGCAGGTAGTCGCCGCGCTCGATCAGGAGGATGCGCGCGCCGCTGTCCTTGAGCGCGTAGGCGAGCGTCCCACCGCCCGCGCCGGTCCCGATGATGATGAGGTCATAGCTTAGTTGCATGCTACTTCCTTATCCAGCGCTTCCACAAAGAAATACTCGCCCCACATGACGCTCTCGTCGACGCCGAGGCCCTTGCGCTCGTGGTACATGCCGTGCTTGAGAATGCCTTCCCAGTCGGGCTCGTCGGCGGCGAGGAAAGCGGGCGTGCAAAGCGTGGACAGGATCGTGCGCGCGTAGGCGCGGTACCGCTCGGCGCGCGCCGGCTCCGCGGTTAGCTCGGCCAGTTGCAGCAGGCCGCTCGCGGTGATCGCGGCGGCGGAACTCTCAAAACGGTGGGTGGGATGCGGCTCCTCCCAGTCGTTCGGCGGGACGCCGTCCGCCCCTGTGCGGTCGATGTAGAAGTCGGCGCAGCGTTGCGCGGTGTCTAGGAAACGCGCGTCGCCGCTGAAGCGGTAGGCCGTGCCGAAACCATAGAGCGCCCAGGCCTGCCCGCGCGCCCACGACGAGTCGCCGCGCCAGCCCTGGTGTGTCGCCTGGCGCAAGAATTCACCCGTCTCCAGGTCGAAGATACCCTCGTGGGCCGTGCTGCCGTCACCGCGCACGAGCACGCGGCGTGTAGTCAGGCAGTGCGCGGTGGCGACGCGCAAGAGGTCGGGGTCGGAGGTCTGTTCCGCGGCGTAGAAGATAATGCCGACGTTCATCATGATGTCGATGAACGTGCTCTCCGGCGCCACGAACGAGCGCAAGTAGCGCCCCCGTTCGTTAAAGCGCAGCGCCAGCGTCCGCCCCGCCTCGATCACGACTGCGTTGATGGCCGGGTCGCCGGTGAGATCGTACCAGCGCTTCCAGGTCAGCCAGAACAGGAAGCCGAGATCGTGGACCGTACGGTCCGCCTTGCGATGCTCGATCAGGCGGGCATAGTGTTCGGCGCGCTCACGCCACCACGGCTCGCCGGTCCGAGCGGCGAAGATCCAGAGCATCCCGCCGAGGAAGCCCTCGCACCAGTTCGTCCAAGACTCCTGGCCGTGGTACCAGTGGCCACCCCTCGTGTAGAGCGGGAAGTAGTCGGGGCGCGCGGTGATCAAGCGGCGTACCTGGCCCTGCGCGAAGTCGAGCGCGCGTCGCGCGGCCCGCTCGAACTCTGGGGAAGCCCCCGCGACTGGGACGCCCGCGTCCCCGGAAAATGTAGGTTGAGCCATCTATTCAATCACCTTTGAACTGGGGCGGTTCATTCACCTTTGAATTGGGGTGGGCGACGCTCGCGGAACGCGGTCGCGCCTTCGCGCGCGTCGGATGTCGTGGCGGCGAGGGCGCCGGCCAGGGCTTCCATGGTCTCCCCGGCCGCCGTCCCGCCGGAGCCGTCGATGAGCTGCTTGGCGATCTGGACCGAGACCGGCGTGTTCGCGGCGATCTCGCCGGCCAGCTCACGGGCGCGGTCCATGAGTTTCTCACGCGGCGCGACGAGGTCGACCAGACCCCAGCGCTCGGCCGTGGGCGCGTCGATTCTGCCGCCGGTGAAGATCATGCGCTTGGCGCGCGACGCGCCGATGAGCGCGGGTAGGCGCTGCGTCCCGCCCCAGCCGGGCACGGTGGCAAGCTTCACCTCGGGGAAGGCCAACTCGATCCCCGCGGCGGCAAGGCGTAGGTCGGCGGCGAGGGCCAACTCGAGCCCGCCCCCGAAGGCGTGTCCATTCAAGACGGCGATGACCGGCTGCGGGAGGCGCGCGACGCGCGCGAAAACGCGATGGCCGTCGCGGATCCACTGGCGCCACATCTCCAACGGCGCGAGGGCCGACCAGGCGTTGATATCGGCCCCAACGCAGAAGGCGCGCTCCCCCGCGCCCGTCAGGAGCACGACGCGCACATCGCGCGCGCGCTCCAGGTCAGCCACGAACCCTTCGAGTTGCGTGAGCATCGCGGGGTCGATGGCGTTCAGCTTCGCGGGACGGTTGAGTGTGATCGTCGCGATTGGTCCATCGCTAGCGAGCAAAACAGTCCCTTCGGTGTCCGTGTCCGTCGCCATCAGTGTCCCTCCCCACGGCGCAGCCGCTCGACGAGCCGCTCGGCGGCGCGCAGACAGATCGCCCAAATGGTCAGCGTTGGGTTGACGCCGGGGCACGAGGGGAAGACCGCCCCCCCAAAAACGTAGAGGCCCGGCGTGTCGTGCACGGCGAGGTCCCGGTCCACGACGGAGGCCGCGGGGTCGTCGCCCATGCGACAACCACCCATGTCGTGGCTGCTGCCGACCCCCGTGAAGCGCGGTCCGCGCCACGTTTTCGTCGCGCCCATCGCGCCCAAGATCTCCTCCGAGCGGCCCTCCATCCACTCTGAGAGACGCTGCTCGTTCCGGTGCAGGTCATAGGTGACGCGCACGACAGGAAGGCCCAGGCCGCCACGCTCACGGTGGTGGGGGTCGAGGTCCAGGAACGTGTCGCGATACGGCAACGAATCGGGCTGGATGCGCACGACGCCGACATGCTGCCACTGCTTGATGTGCCGCACGTAGGACGCGCCCCAACGGGCGACATTGGGTGGGAGGCTTTCACGGCTGATCTGGATGGGCAGAAACTGATTCTCGGCGCCGAGCGTCGCTCCGCCAATGAAGCCGTGCGGCCCCGTTTCAAATGAGGTGGAGAGGTAGTCATCGAGCACGACGCCTTGCGCCGCGGGGCCGGTGTGGCGATTGAAGACGGTGTCCGGGAAGTACCCGTCGACGTGGGCGAACATCTTGGTCATGTAGTGCTGGCCGACCTGGCTGGCGTTGTTGCCCAGTCCGTCGGGGTGGCGCGTGTCACCCGAGAGCAAGAGCAGACGCACGTTCTCGTACGTGTAGCTCGAGAGAATGACGGTGCGCGCCGCTTGCACGCGTTGGACTCCGTTGGGGTCGACGTACTCGACGCCGCTGGCATGTCCATCAGCATCGGTGAGCACGCGCGTCACGCGGCAGCCGGTGCGCAGGTCGAGGTTTTCAGTCGCCAGGGCCTTGGGAATGGACGAGAGGGCCGGATACCACTTGTCGTCGGTGTAGGAACCGAAGCCGTTGCTCCAGGCGGTATACGTCGTGGCGGGACGCCCATCGTAGGGGACGCTGTTCATGCCCACCGGGACGGCGTGCGGGTGCAGGCCCATCGCTGCGGTCGTCGCGCGGAAGGCTTCGCCCAGCCGGAACGGGCGCAGCGGCGGCATGGGGTAGGGCTTGCTACGCCGGATGAACGGGTTGCCGTCGTCGCCGGCCACGCCGACCAACTCTTCGACGCGCGTGTAGTATGGCTCTAGCTCGTCGTAGCTGAGGGGCCAGTCGGCCAGGGTGCAGTCGTCGGGCAGGAGGCGCGTGTAGCCGCGCTCACGGACCGAGTTGAGGGGCCGGACATGGTGTGGGTGGAAGCGGCGCAGCCACGCGCCGTAGTGGATGACCGAGCCGCCGACACTATTCATCATACGGCCAAGCGAGTAGGTCGCCTCGGTCGTCTCCTCGCCCTCGCGCCGCCGCCAGCGCGGCGACTCGGCCGCGAACTTCGGCCCCATGTTGGCGCGGCAGTAGTAGGCGGCGCCGAGTTCGTCGGGGAGGAAATCGCGCTTGGCGCGCCAAGGGCCCGCTTCGAGCGCGACCACGCGTAGACCGGCCTTGGCTAGGATGGGCGCGATGAGGCCGCCTATCGCGCCCAGACCGACGAGCACGACGTCGGCGTCGACGGCCGGCGCCGCCGCGCCCCTTTGCGGGTCGTAGCCGGGGATGCCGGACGGCGCGCTATCCGGCGCGTCGAGTGTATAGCCGAGGTCGGCCAGGGATTGGATCTTCCCGCCCTTGGTCACGGGGGCGTCCGTCAGGTTCTCCTCGGCTGAGTTCTCGAGCCACACCCCGGGATGACCCAGCAGCCGCCAGCCGAGCTTGTCGCGATTACCGCCGTAGGCCGGGTCGGCGAAGAGCCCTTCTTGCAGGTGGGCGAGGAGCATGTCGAAGAACGCCCGTTGGGGCGGCGCCAGGAAGTCTGGTAGTTCACCGCGCTCAAGCGCGGCCAGCATAACGTCCTGCTCGGCGGACGCACAGTCGGCGAACGGCGTGTCGTGACACCGGTGTGCGGCATGGTCCAGCGCGGCTAGCCCGCGCCGGTACGCGTCAAGCTTGTCGCTATACGCGCCGGCCAGCGCGCGGTCAACATAGGCCACGACGCCGATGCGGGCCACGTCCGGCTCGTCATCGTCGACTGGGAACAGGCGGGTAAAGACGGCGAGGGCTGTGCGTGCCTCGTGCGGATTCAGCGCGTAAAGGGCGGTGTTGTCTTGTCGCTCCATTACCGTAGCTCCAAGCCCATCGGCTCGTCCACGAAGAGCCGCCTATCCATCAGCGTTAGGTCGGGGCTAACCCGCAGCGGGATATCGGCCTGGCCGCGCACATCGCGCTCTAAGTCGACGCCGGGCGCGATCTCCGTCACGGTCAGGCCCTCCGGCTCCAAGCGCAGCACGCAGCGCTCCGTCACGTACGTCACACGCTGCCCCTGCGCGCGCGCCTGGCGTCCGCTGAACGTAACCTGCTCGACGGCGGGCACGAACTTGCGCGCCCGTCCCTCCTCCGCGATGCGCAGCACGCCGTCGCCGAGGTCCAGCTTCAGGCCTCCGGCGGTGAAGTAGCCGCTGAAGACGAGATCGCGCGCGCGCGCGATGATGTCGATGAAGCCGCCGATGCCGGCGGTGACGTGCGGGCGCGCGGCCAGGCGCGAGACGTTGACGCTGCCGTCGGCGTCAACCTGCATGAACGAGAGCAGCGTGCGGTCGAAGCCGCCGCCCTGAAAGTAGGTGAACTGGTCGGGCGAGGACAGGATGGCCTCCGCGTTGGCCGCGCACCCGAACTGGAAGCCCAGCAGCGGCAGGCCGCCGACCGCGCCCTGCTCGATCACCCACGTCACGGCCCCATGCGCCCCCTCTTCCAGCAGGATACGCGGCACAAGAGCCGAGATGCCGAAGCCGAGGTTGACCGCGTTGCCAGCGCGCAACTCCAGCGCGGCGCGGCGCGCGATCATCTTATCGGGACCCCAAGGGACCGGCTCGACCGGCGTCAGCGGGGGACGCAACTCACCGCTGATGGCCGGGTCGTACGGTGTCTCGGTCGTCTGTCGTTGCTCCGGCGCCACGACCACATAGTCCACCAGGATACCGGGTACGCGCACGTCCTGCGGGTGGAGCGACCCCCTCTCGGCAAGGCGCTTGACCTGGGCGATGACGATGCCGCCGTTGTTGCGCGCGGCCAACGCCTGGTCGAGCGCGCCGAGGTACGCGCCCTCGTGCTCCATCGAGATGTTGCCCCGTTCGTCGGCCGTCGTACCACGGATAATGGCTACGTCGGGCGCGATGGATGGGTAGTAAAGCCACTCGCGTCCGTCGAACTCGACCACGCGCACGATATCCTCGGTTGTGGCCGCGTTCATGCGGCCGCCCTCGCGCCGTGGGTCGACGGTCGTGTCGAGACCGACCGTCGTGAGCACGCCGGGGCGCCTGGCCGCGGCCTCACGGTGCATGTGGAAGAGAACGCCGCTGGGCAGGTTGTAGGCCTCGACCGCCCCCTCGTCGATCATGCGCCAGACCTTGGGCGAGGGCAGCGAGGACGGGCCGCTGGGGTAAGATCCGGCGATGACGCGCTTGAGCAGGCCGGGCCGCGCCAGGTGATCGATGCCGTCGATGCCGTACATATCGCCGGCCGCGATGGGGTGTAGCAGCGTGAGCGCGCGGGGCGCGCCATTGGTCGCGAAGCGCGCGCCGATGGCACGCAGCACGGCGTCGGGGCAGCCCAGGCCGCTCGACGAACTCACCGTCACGACGACTCCGTCGGGGATCAGGGCGGCGGCATCAGCGGCCGAAAGGGTCGATGGTCGTGGCATAGACAAGGCCTCCTTTGTGATGGTGAGCGCGCCCTCTCTTACATGCGTGGGGAAACGTCGCCGCTGGTACCCGGCGCCTGGTACCCAACAGAGACGCGGCAGCCAGTAGCCACCGATTGCCGGACGGCCAGCGCGATGGCAAGTGAGCGCACGCCATCCTCACCCGTCGCGGCGGGCGCGCCCTCGCCGCGCACGGCCGCGTTGAAGAGGCGCACTGAGCGCGCGTAGAGATCTTCCGGCGCGCCCACATCGATCTCTTCGACGCCGGCCCCCTCTCGCCGCAGCGTCACGCGCCCGACGGGATCCTGCGTCATGACGTCTTCCGCGTAGAGCGACCCATCCGTGCCATGTACCTCGAACCCAGTGCGCGCGTGGCGGACCGTGAAGGCGTCGTGGTGTTGCGCCAGCGCGCCGCGTCCGAAGCGCAGCACGCCCATCACCGCATCCTCGATCTCGCTCACAGCCAACCCCTGTCGCGCCGCGAGCGCCGTCGCCTCGGTGGCCTCGTCGTCGAGGACGAAGCGCAAGGTGTCGGCGTCGTGCACCGTAATATCGAAGATCACACCGCCGCCAGCCGCGGGCGTCGTGACGCGCCATCCTTGCAGGCGCGGCGGCAGGTAGACGGCGTGAAAGACGCGCGCGGCCAGTGGCTGCCCGATGGCGCCGTCGCTGATGAGGCGGCGTAGCGCGCGGTGCGTGACGGCGTTGCGCAGGTGGTGGTTCGTCCCCAAGACCACCCCCGCCGCCGCGCACGCCTCGACCATCTCCCGCGCTTCCTCCACCATGAGCGCTAATGGCTTTTCGCATAAGACGTGCTTCCCAGCGCGCGCCGCGGCGATCGTCTGATCGTGGTGCAGTTCGTTGGTCGTGCTGATGTAGACGACGTCGACCGCGGGGTCGGCCAGCAGCGCGTCGAGGGCGTCGTACGCACGGGGAATATCGCTGCGCGCCGCGTAGTCACGCGCCCGCTCGGCGCTACTGCTCATGACGGCCACGACCCGGCTGTCGGGCTGCGCCACGATCGCGGGGATCATGCGCGTTGCGGCGATATCGCTCGCCCCGATCAGGCCCCACCCTAAGGACTTTGCGCTTGTCTGTGTCATCCGACTACTCCTTGTGGCAAAAGGTATGCAAAGTCAGGGGCTGCTACGGGGACGGCGGGCGTCTCATGGCTTGCGTCTCTCATGTCGTGCGCTCCGCATGAGGCGCGAACAGCGAGGGTAGGCGGGAGGATAACCCGGCGCGGCGGCTCGTCGGGGTGCGCGATGCGCTCCAGCAGCAGCCGCGCCGCCTCCACGCCAATCCGGCGCGGCTCGACGGAGACCGTCGTGAGGGCCGGATACCACAGCGCCGCCTCGGCGATGTCGTCGAAGCCCACGACGGCGACATCGCGCCCGACGACGCGCCCGGCGGCCTGCAGCCCGAGCATGACCCCGAAGGCGACGACATCGTTGTAGCACAGCGCGGCCGTCGGCGGATCGGCCAGCGCGAGCAGCCCGCGCATGGCCGCATGGCCGCCGTCGCGCGTCGAGGGGCTCGTCGGGAGCAACGCCGCGTCGACGGGCAGATCGTGGCGCGCCATGGCGTCCCGGTAGCCCCGCAGGCGGTCGCGTCGCGCCGACGACGCGGCCGGACCGCCGATGAAGGCGATACGCCGATGCCCGTGCGCGATCAGGTGCTCAACCGCGAGCGCGGCGCCCAGCGCGTTGTCCGCGCCGACATAGTCGATATCCACATCGAAGAGGTAGCGTACGAGCAGCACGACGGGCAAGCGGCGATCGCGCAGGTCGTCGATCGTGGCGCGAGACGTGCCTTCAGCAGGGCAAAACAGTACCCCATCGGCGTTGTTCTCATGGACTGCGGCCAGCAGGCGCTCTTGCTTGTCGAGCGACTCGGCGGTGTTGGCCAGCATGACCACATGGTTGGCCGCGTCGAGTTGTTCCTCGACGCCGACGGTCAGCTCGGCATAGAACGGGTTAGTGATATCCGTCACCACGAGCCCGACCGTGTGCGAGCGTTGGGTGCGCAGGCCGGCCGCCGCGCGGTTGTAGACGTAGCCCAACTGACGCATCGAGTCCTGCACACGTCGGCGTGTCTCGTCGGCCACGAGGGGGCTGTCGCGCAGCACGAGCGACGCCGTCGCGCGCGACACCCTGGCGTGCTCCGCGATATCGACCAGCGTGACACGTCCGCCGTGGTCTCGTTGCCGCGCATGCCCCATCATCGCGTCTCTCCCTTGGGTGTTGGATCGGTTTAGACCGATCTATTAGATCGATCTAAATATAAACTGGCTGGCTCGCTTTGTCAACGAACGCGTCATCACAGATCTTTTATCTATCTCGGTGGGTCTCAGCGGAACCCGCCGGGCGCCATCAGTACTTCTGTGCCCTCGCACACATCGGGAGACCATGCTATTCTATTCCTGCGCGCGCCTCGCCGCCACTGGGTACGCCTTGGAGAAAGTCACGTCATGTTCTTGTTGTGGAATGCGTCGCCCGCCGTCCCGATCCTTGTGCTTGGCGCTGGATTGACCCTTGTCCTCGCCGCCCATGCGTGGCTCCGTCCCCTCGCTGGCGGGCGCTGGTTCGCCCTCCTCATGCTAGCGGTGACCGAGTGGCAAGCAAGCCGCGCCGCGGAGGCCGCAGCCATGAGCGTGTCCGCCAAGGTCGCCTGGGGCGCGATCGAGTATGTAGGGATCGGCGCCGCTCCCCCCCTGTGGCTGCTGTTCACCCTGGCCTATACAGCGCGTCGCCGCCCATTGACCCGTCGCCTCGTCGCGTTACTATGGATTATCCCGATTGTCACGGTGGGCCTGGCGCTGACAAATGGGCGCCATCACCTGCTCTGGACGCATATCAGTCCGTCAACCGCCCTACCGGGCGCGTCGTTAACCTACGTCCATGGCCCCTGGTTTTGGTTCGTGGCCGCCTACACCTACCTGCTGCTCGCGGGCGCCGCGCTCCTGCTCGTCCGCACGCTGATCCGCTCTCCCCGGACGTATCGCCCACGACTGCGCGTGCTCCTGGCGGGGGGTGCCTTGCCCTGGCTCGGCAATCTCATCTACCTCACGGGGCACAGCCCGCTTCCCGGCGTTGACCCGACGCCGTTCGCCTTCGCCCTCTCGGGCCTGGCCGCGTCCTGGGGACTCCTCCAGCACCAGTTGCTTGACCTCGCCCCGCGCGCGCGCGCGGTCCTCATCGAAAGCATGGCGGATGGCGTCCTGGTTCTGGATGCGCACGACCACATCGTCGACGCGAACCCGGCCGCGGTGCGCCTCCTCGGCGGCGCCGCCTCACCCGTGATCGGGCGGAGGGCGTCGGACGTGCTCGCTGCCATGCCCACGCTGCTCGCCCTGTGCCGCGCCCCGTTGCCCGTCGAGGGGACGGTGCGCCCCCCAGACGATCCGCGCGTTATCCTGGAGGTGCGGGGCATGCCCGTGCACACGCCCGACGACGAGGACGCCGGGCGGTTGCTCGTGCTTAGGGATGTCACGGCGCGCGAACGCGCCGCGGCCGACGTACACGCCCTGAATGCGCGCTTGGTGGCCCAACTCGCCGAGAACGCGGTGCTGCACGCGCGACTGCGCGAGGAGGCGATCCGCGACCCCCTGACGGGCCTGCACAATCGCCGCTACCTGGACGAGATGCTGACGCGGGACGTGTCGCGGGCGATACGGGCAGGCCACCCCGTTGCCGTGATCGTGCTTGACATTGACCACTTCAAGGCCATCAACGACCGCCGTGGGCACCAGGCGGACGATGATGTGCTCCGCGCCCTCGCCGCGCTCCTGCGCGCGGACGCACGGGCGGAGGATGTGATCTGCCGGCAGGGGGGCGAGGAATTCGTGGCGGTGCTCCCCGGGGCCACGAGGGCCGAGGCGCGGACGCGGGCGGAGGACTGGCGCCGCGCCTTCGCGGGCGTGGCCGTCCGTCACGAGGGGGGTGAAATCCGCGCCACGCTCTCGGCCGGCGTGGCCGTCTACCCACAGGATGGGACAACGGGGGAAGCCGTGCTCCGTGCGGCGGACGCCGCGCTCTATGACGCGAAGAGCGCGGGGCGTGATCGGGTCGCGGAGCGGCGCGAGACGATGGGAACGATGGCCTGACGGCTAATATCCTGCGGCCGCCCCGGCGGGGGCGCGGCTATCGTTTGCCCCATAGAGCATGCTCGAGGCGGGATCACGCTCGATAGCCTCGGCCGCTCCCCAGGTCGTCGCCTGTTGCTTGATGGTGTAGCCCTCCCCTTTGAGGATGGCCACCGTGTCGGGAGAGAGCGCATAGGGTTCCAGATAGACGGTATCCGGCAGGTATTGGTGGTGATAGCGCGGCGCGTCGACGGCCTGCTGGACGTCCATCCCGTCGTCGATCACGTTTTGGATGACTTCCTGGGTGATGGTGATGATCCGCGAGCCACCGGGGCTGCCGGTCACCAAGAACACCCGGCCGTTCCTGAGCACGATGGTCGGGGACATCGACGAGAGCGGGCGCTTGCCGGACGCGATGGCGTTGGTCACCCCCTGCACCAGGCCGTAGGCGTTGGGGACGCCGGGCTTGGACGTAAAGTCGTCCATCTCGTCGTTGAGGAAGAATCCCGTGTTTCCCGCGATCACGCGCGCCCCAAAGTAGAAGTTGATCGTGTAAGTCACCGACACGGCATTGCCCTTGGCGTCGACCACGGCGTACTCGGTCGTGCTCGTGCCCTCCTGCAAAGGACCGAGGCCGGGCTTGACCAGGCGCGAGGGCGTCGCGCGCGTCGGGGCAATCTCAGCGCGAATCTTGGCCGCGTAGCTTGGCGAGGTCAACCGCGCGATAGGATTTTTAACGAAGTCAGGATCGCCCAGATAGGTGTTGCGGTCGGCATAGGCATGGCGCATGGCCTCGACGTTATAGTGAATGGCCTGGGCCGAGTGGAAGCCGAACTGGCCGAGCGGATAGCCCGATACGACGTTCAGGATCTCGCACAGCGTCGTCCCGCCCGAACTCGGCGGCGGCGCCGAGACAACCATGTACCCCCGGTACATACAGGACACCGGACGCTCCTCCTCGACGGTGTAGCGCCGGAAGTCCTCCGTGGTCAGCAGGCCGCCGTGCGCTTTGCTAGCGGCGGCGATAGCGGCGGCGATGGGGCCGTCGTAGAAGGCCGCTGGGCCGTCCGAGGCGATCAGACCCAACGTATGCGCGAGTCGCGGCTGCGTCAGTCGCTCGCCGGCCTGATAGGGCTTGCCATTATGCAGGAAGATGGCGGCCACATTGCGCTGTTTGACGAACTTGCTCGACGCGGAGTCGAGGAGCGCGACGTCACCCGCGTCGAGCGTGTAGCCCTGTGCGGCCAGGCGGATGGCCGGGGCCATCACCTGCGCGCGCGTCATGGAACCGTATTCACGGAGGGCGGTATCGAGGCCGAGCACCGTGCCGGGCACGCCGACCGACAGGTACCCCAGCGTGCTGAGGCCGGGGACGACGTTGCCCTTCTTGTCGAGGTACATGTCGCGCGTCGCGGCCAGGGGAGCCTTCTCACGGAAGTTGATGAAGGTGTCCCGGCCGTTGGCAAGATGGATGGTCATGAAGCCGCCGCCCCCGATGTTGCCACAGCAGGGATGCACGACGGCCAGGGCATAGCCCATCGCCACCGCCGCGTCGATCGCGTTGCCCCCGTCTTTCAGGACCTGCACGCCGGCAGCGGAGGCCAGGTGCTGCGCCGAGGCGACCATCCCGCTCTTTGCCTCCATAGGCGGAACCGACGCCGCCTGACCGGGGTTGCTCCCATGATAGAGGCTAGACACGGCCAGCAACGCGCTCACGAGGATTGCCAGACCCTTGCGCATCATCTCACCCTTTCCTTTGCAGTACACGGTAGATTCCTTGCAGTACACGGTAGACCGGCATCCTGTGCCGATGCGACGGCAACAGCACAAAACAGGCCAGACCCTCACCCAGCGGCGCCAGGATTCCGCGGCGGCGGGGCGGCGCCGGGATGGGATGTACAGCCGGTCACGACGTGGGCGAGAGAAACGCTAACTCATCCCATGTCGGCGGCTGCTCCACCAGGGCTTCGACAAGGCGGATGGCAGCCGCGAGGTCGCGCAGGTCCAACACCTCGACCGGCGAATGCGAGTAGCGGCGCGGGATCTGCACCTGCAGCGTCGGTGTGCCGCCCTCCACCAGGTGCGCCGCCGCCGCGTCGGTCACTCCGCCGCCGCCCACGGCCAGTTGGTACGGCGCCCCCGCGCGGCGCGCCGCCCGCGCCAGCGCGTCTCGCGCCGCCCGTGGCTGCAAGAATCCCCGGTCGCCTCCACCATTGGCCGGCTGAATCAGGACGCCGTGGCCGATGCGCACCGGGTAGGCGATCCCGCGCGCGTCCGGCGTGCCGCCCGCCGGCGCGGTGTCCACGACGATAGCCAGGTCGGGCCGCAGCCGCGCGTAGGCGGCTTGCGCCCCGCGCAGGCCCACCTCCTCCTGCACCGTCACCAGCGCCGTGAGGCGGCAGGACAGCGCCCGCCCCGCGAGCCGGCGCAGCAGGTGCAGGAGCACGACGCAGCCCGCCCGGTTGTCGATCCCCTTGCCCGCGACGCGCGTCCCCGCGAGTGAGCGCAACTCCGATAAGACGACCACGGGGTCGCCAATCTGGACGCCCAGCGCCGCGACCTCGGCGGCGGAGTCCACGCCGAGGTCCGCGTACAAGTCCTCGACGCGCGCCGCCGGGACCGCGACCCCGCGCGGCTGGAGATGGCCCGAGCGCGCGCCGATCACGCCGGGGTGGTCGCCGACCGCGACGGCCCGCCCCTCCAGCAAGCGCGGTTGCGCCCCGCCGACGAGGGACAGGCGCAGGAAGCCGTCCGGCTCGACGTCCGCGACCAGCGCCCCGATCTCATCGGAGTGGGCGGAGACGACGACATGCGGCGCATCCCCCGGTCCGCCGCGCGTGGCGGTCAGGTTACCCATGTGATCGATGGTCACCGCGTCGGCGAGGGGCGCGCACAGATCGCGCAGCCGGGCGACGACCGGCTGCTCCGCGCCGGACGTCGCGTGCAAGGCCGTCAGCGTGGCCAAGTCCGCGCTCAGTGTAGCCAGAAGCTCATCGTCAAGAGTCACGTCTATATTCTCCTGGATCTATGCGGCACAGCGGGCGCGCCTGCGTCGAAGCGCGTGGTCACGGCGCCGCCCGGCGGCATAGCGGACGCGCGCGGCATCCGATCTGCCCGGCGTTCCTTACACATCGAGCTGATCGCGCCACCGGTAAGTGGGCCGCCAGCCGAAGAAGCGCTCCATCTTGGCGCAGTTGAAGGCCGAGGCATGGTCGTCGTGGTCGGGGGCGATGCGGTCGTAGCCGTCGTAGTACGTGGCCATCAACTCCCGCAACCCGCGGCGCGCCCGCGTGTCAGCCGCCGCGATCAGGAACACCTCGTGCCCCGCGCTGTCCCCCTGCAAGGCCGCGAGGTAGGCCGTCCCCACATCGCGGGCGTCGATGTAGCTCCAGAAGTTGGCCATGCTCAGACGGGGGTCGGTCCACTCCTGCCGGAACCGGTCGTAGCCGTCGGGCGGGATCACGTTGTTGATGCGCAGCCCGACGAAGGCCGTCCGGGGATAGCGCACGCTCAGGCCGTCCGCGATGACCTCGCTGATATATTTGCTGATGGCGTACGCGTTCGGCGACGGCCGCCGCTCCGTCTCGTCGAAGGGGATCTGGGCTAGCGTCGCTCCCTCGGTCAGCAACCCGGTCGCCATCTCACTCGAGGCGTAGATGACGCGGCGCACGCCCGCGTCGCCGGCCGCCTGCATGAGGTTGTAGGCGCTGAGCACGTTGTTGGCGAAGACATCGACCTGCGCCTGCCCACTCGGGGACGGGTTGGCGGCCAGATGGCAGACCGCGTCGGGGCGCACCTGAAAGAGGGCGTCGTAGACCGCGCCCGCGTCGGTCAGCTCGACGCGACAGAACTCTCCGGGGAGGTCGTCGCGCCGAACCAGATCTATGTTGACCACCTCATGGCCGGCGTCGGCCACCGCACGCACAACCCACTGACCCGCCTTACCGCTTCCACCCGTAACGACGACGCGCATAAAAACCCCCTTTCTTACAGGCCACCAGCCCCAACGCGTGCAGGACGCCCCACTCTAGGCGCATAACCCCGACCCCGACGCGTGCCAGGTGTCCACCTCATGGCTCTGGGTCCACGTCGGTCCGTGGCCCACCTCCCGTGCTCATGATAACACTACGTTCCGACGAAGGCGCGAGGGGTGCTTGACGACGCGGCCACACGATTATGATGGTGAGCGCCGTGGACCTGCGACTAAAGTCGCAGGCCGCGTCTCACTCGTGGGGTACACCCCCTCGACGACGCGGCCACGCGCGCGCGGCATGAAGGACCCCGTTTCGTGGCGTCGCGTCGCTCACGCCCTATCTAGCGCTGTGGCGTGGCGGCGGCCTCCCACGGGGCAACGTGCAGGCGGATGCCGCGGAGTGGCCGGCTCGTGATCCCAGGGCGCTGGACGATGGTTTGACCCGGCGCCACCGTGAGCCGGTAGCGGCGTAGCGCCCGCGCCAGCAGCACGGCCAGCTCCAGCCGCGCCAGGGACCGGCCGATGCACACGCGCGGCCCGCCCCCGAAGCCGATCAGCGCATACGGCGCGCCGCGGTGCTCCACCCGTGGCGCCACGAACCGGTCCGGGTCGAAGCGCGTCGGGTCCGCCCAGAGCGCGGGCAGCAGGTGCGTGGCGGCGGCCGAATAGAGTACACGCGTCCCGGCCGGGAGCGCGTAGCCCTCGACGGCCACGTCCTCACAGACGACACGCGGGGCGACGGAGACCGGCGGGTACAGCCGCTCCGCCTCACGCAGCGCCCCGTCGAGCGACGGCGCGCCCCGGCGCGCGACCACGCCCGGCTCGTCCTCCGGCGCGACGCCTGCCAACTCAGCGCGCACACGGTCGGCCCACGCGGGATGCTCGACGAGCAGATAGAGCGCCCAGGCGGCCAGACTCGCCGTCGTCTCGTGCCCCGCGACGAGCATCACCTCGGCGTGCGCGCGGATTTGCGCGTCGTCCAACGGGCGGCCCCACTCATCCCGCACCCCGGCCAACACCCCCAACGCGTCATCGGTCTGGTGGGCGCGCCGCGCGGCGCTCGTCCGGCGCAGGAGGGCGGCGAACTCACCGGCGCGGTAATGGGCGCCATGCAGAAGACGGCGCGGCACAGCGCGCGGTCCTGCGGCGCTCCCAGGCCGAGGACGACCTCGGCGACCACGTCCAGGGCGATCACGCGGGCCTCCTCGTAGGTATCCACCGTTCCACGCGCCGCCCAGGTCGCCAGCCGCCGCTCGACCGCGCGCGCAATGAGCGGGAGGGTGGCGTCCAGGCGGTGGGCGGCGAACGTGGGATGGAGAAGGCGCCTGTGCCGGGCATGCTCCGGGTCATCCATGGTCAGCAGGTTGGGCGGCGATGAGGGGCGGCCGAACACCCAATCCCAGCCGGCGTGATGTGCGAAGGACCGTCGCTGGGTCTGCAACACACAGCGGTTGGCCGTGGGGCCCAGGAGAAAGACCACCTCGGTTTGACCGAGGAGCGCGCGCACGACGGGTCCGTACGCGGCGTACAGGCGCGCCAGGAAGGGGCCGCGCTCACGCCAATAGGCGTCGGGGAGCGGCACGGCAGGGAGCGCCGCCACGGGACGTTCGGTCGTCATGGCTTATGATATCGTTAGCGCGCCCATGATCCCAGGACAACGCACGAACCTTGTGGACGGTTGCGTCCAGCATGCGCCGCAGCGTCGTGGGCGGCCTCTCGTACGGACCCAACTGCGGCGGGGCCGGCGACCTTGGAACGGCGGCGCGGGAGGGACCGTGCATATCACGGCCATGGACTTGGTGCTGGCAGGCCGCGTGACGGCGCGCGGCGGCCCCCGCCATCAATAGGTCGCGCGCCCACCGCTGATATCCAGGCACTGTCCCGTCGTGAAGCTGCACTCGTCGCTGGCGAGCCAGTGGATGAGCGCGGCGACCTCTTCGGGCTGCCCGACTCGCCCCATGGGGATACGCTCGATCATGTACGCCAGGACATCGGGCGGCGTCGCGTCGTTGATCCGTGTCGCGATGACGGCCGGAGCGATCGCATTGACGAAGATGTTTTGCCGGGCGACCTCCTTAGCCAGCGACTTGGTGAATCCGATCACGCCGGCTTTGGAGGCCGAATAGGCCGACAGCCGTGGATTACCCTCTTTGCCGGCGATAGAGGCCACGTTGACGATGCGGCCGCGCCCCAGCGCCTGCATGCCGGGCAGCACGAAGCGACAGCAGAGGAAGACCCCGCGCAGATTCACAGCTATGGTGCGGTCCCAAGCGGCGATGTCAAAATCCTGGACCTCGCTCGCGCCGCCGGTGATGCCGGCGTTATTGATCAGGATCTCGGCGTCCCCCAGCCCGTCGCGCACGCTATGCGCCATCGCCTGAACCGCCTGCTCGTCCGACACATCCACGGCCACGCCGATGGCGCGGCCACCGTCCCGCGTGAGCTCCGCCGCCGCACGCGCGGCCGCCGCGCCGTCGAGGTCGGCCACGGCGACCGCCGCGCCGGCTTGGGCCAAGCGCCGCGCCGTGGCAAACCCAATGCCTTCGGCCGCGCCGGTCACGATGGCGACTCTGCCGATCAGATTACGCTCCATCACCCCTGTCTCCTTGCTATCATGCGTCCCTATGCTACCATGATACCCAGCGCGCGAGAAAGCGGGCATCATCTGACGGCGGCGGATGTGTTCACGGGGTTGGCGGACTGGCGGGCGGCGCATCCGCAGGCCACGTTGCGTGAGATTGAAGGGGCGCTTGACGAGCGGTTGGGGCGCTGCGGGCACGCCTGCTGGAAGAT
>JAABUU010001121.1_pt1 | contig 48158 bp, 38 predicted proteins | sample 5559301 | NCBI WGS metagenome assembly JAABUU01 (sample SAMN10711884, study PRJNA513360) | rock metagenome | isolation source: Antarctica rocks | place: Antarctica: Victoria Land, Richard Nunatak white | reverse complement strand
GAAACCGCTGCCCGCGCCGGCGCCGCGCTGATGGTGGACACCACCCAGGCGACCGGCTGGTTGCCGATCGACTGTTCCAAGATCGACTACGTGGTGTGCGGTGGCTACAAGTGGCTGCTGTCCCCCGCGGCACCGCGTACTTCAGCGTCCGACCCGAGCTGCAGGATCGCATCCGGCCGTTGGCCGCCAATTGGTATGCCGGAGCGGAGATCTGGAACTCGATCTACGGCAGCCCGCTCCGGCTGGCTACCGACGCCCGCCGCTTCGACCTTTCGCCGGCCTGGTTCGCCTGGTCCGGTGCGGCCATCGCGGTGGAACTGTTGGCCGGATTGGACCAGCAGCAGGTGTACGAACACGATGTCGCGCTGGCCAATTCGTTCCTCGCCGGTCTCGGTGAGCCGCCCGGCGACAGCGCAATCGTCACCGTCCGCTCCGACGGCGCGGCCGAGAGGCTCGCCGCCGCCGGTGTCCGTACCGCAGTCCGCGCCGGCCGGGTGCGGGCGTCCTTCCACCTCTACAACACCGAAGCCGACGTCGAACAGGCAGTCGCTGCGCTCCGCTCCCGCTGAGCCGGCCCCAAAACTATTGCCGAGCCCCGCTGCCGCGCCCGCCCTCCGGCAAGTCGGCTAGCGTCGATACCCATGAGCACACTGGACGACTGGATTGCCGACGCCGCCGAAGCACTGTCCCTACCGCCGGCGCCGATCCCGCTGGACCTGCGGGACGAGTTGCTGGACCTGACCAGGGAGGTGGCCCATGGGGTGGCCCGCATCGCCGGGCCGCTGACCTGTTATCTCGTCGGCCTGGCCGTCGCGAACGGTACGGCGCCGGCAACCGCGGTCGGTGCCCTCAAAGAGCTGGCCGCGAACAGGACAACGGACACGGAAAATCCAGCGGATGCAGCAGATCCAGCAATTCCGGCAGAGGGGACCTGACAAAATCCGCACACGCGTTGAGGACTTCTCACCCGTCGACGAATTCGTCCCCGGCTCCGGCTTGTGCGAAATTGCCGATGATCTGCAACTGGTCCCACACCGCCCGCGCCCGGTCGACGCACAACACCACCAGATCCCCGGCGTTGGCGCGCTTGATTCCTGCTGCGGTAGCTGCGATCTCGTCGAGGACGATCTCGACGTCCTTGACTCGGCCGCCGCGCGATTGCGCGCGGCGAACTCCGTCGACGATCAAACCCGCGGTCTCGCCGGGTGCGCGTCCGCGCAGCCGCTCGTCCTCTCGGACGATGATGTGATCGAAGTGGAGGCCGGCCTGATAGCCGAGATCGACCATGTCCTGATCGCGACGATCACCGGCGGTCGCGACGACCCCGATGCGTTGTGGTCGTTCGAGTGCCGCCACATCATCGAAGAACCGGTCGACGAAATCCCCGAGCGCGATCATGGCCGGGGCATTGTGGCAGTAATCGACGATCACTTTCACGCCGCGTACTTCGGTCAGGTTCATCCGACCCGGAGCCTGGTAGAACGACGACGTGAAAGAGCGCAGCCCGGCGCGGATGTCGTGCAGGTGAGCGCCCGCGCAGTAGGCGGCGCCGGCTGCTGCCATCGCATTCTGGACATTGAACATCGCCTTACCACCGAAGGTCGCGGGCAGCAGATGCGTATAGGCCAGAGGCATCCGGCGTCGCCCGTGCACCAGCACGATCTGATCCCCCAGTTCACCCTTTTCCAGAATGATGGCCTTCCCACCGCGGCGGCAGTGATCGGAGATCATTCGATTGTTCTCCCTCGTCGAGAACCAGACGATCTCCCCTGAGCAGGCGCGACGCATGCCCGCCACCAACTCGTCATCGGCATTGAGTACGGCTGCACCATTCTTCGGCACCGCCTCGACGATGACCTGCTTGACCTTCGCCAGCTGCTCCACCGTGTCGATTCCGCGCAACCCGAGATGATCGGGTGCCACGTTCAGGACCACTGCGACGTCGTTTCGCGTGTACCCCAGCCCTTCTCGCAGAATTCCGCCGCGAGCTACCTCGAAGACGGCGAAGTCGACCCTCGGATTCTGCAGCACCATCCGGGCAGATCGCGGACCGGAGGCGTCCGACCGGATCACCAACCGGTCGTCGATGACGACTCCGTCCGTCGAGGTCATGCCGACCTTGCGGCCGATCCCCTTGAAGATGTGGCCGATCATCCGGCTCGTGGTGGTCTTGCCGTTGGTCCCGGTCACCGCGACGATCGGGATGCGGGACGCGGTTCCTGGCGGAAACAGCAGATCTACCACCGGCTTTGCCACGAATTGCGGCTCTCCGATCGTCGGGTGGGTGTGCATCCGAAATCCGGGCGCCGCGTTGACCTCGCAGATTGCGCCCCCGGTTTCCCGCACCGGCTGCGTGATGTCCGGGCACAGGAAATCGATACCGGCGATGTCCAGCCCGACGACGCGGGCTGCCTCCTCGGCGATGTCGACATTGTCAGGGTGAGCCTCGAACGTCCGATCAATCGAAATCCCACCCGTGGACATGTTTCCGGTCAGAGCGAGTTTGACCATTGCCCCACGGGGCGGCACGCCGTCCATCTCGAACCCTTGCGCGCGAACCAGTTCGACAGCCGCGCCGTTGACTTCGATTCGGGTCAGAACCTTCTCGTGGCCGACGCCGCGACGGGGATCGGAGTTCGTCGACTCCACCAGCTCCGCCACCGTCCGGACGCCGTCCCCGATGACGTGGGCGGGAACCCGCTCGGCGATTGCGACCATGTTGCCGCCGACCACCAGCACCCGGTAGTCCTTACCGGTGATGAACGATTCCACCAGAACATAGCCGCGGCGGGATTCTTCGTAGGCCGAGTCGAAGGCGGCCAGCACCTCGTCCTCGGTGTTCAGGTCGATGGCGACTCCGCGACCGTGGTTGCCGTCCAAAGGTTTGAGCACCACCGGATAGCCGATTCGACGAGCCATCCGGACGGCGTCGTCGGCTTTGCGCACCACCTCGGAGGTGGGAACCGGAAGCCCCGCCGCGGCCAGCAGCCGGTTGGTCAGCTCCTTGTCGGAGGCGATGTCGACGGCCAGCGAGCCCGTCATGGACGTCATCGTCGCGCGAATGCGCTGCTGGAGCACCCCGTGGCCCAGCTGGACCAGTGAACCGGAATTGAGCCGCTGCCAGGGGATGTCGCGGGAGATAGCTTCGTCCAGAATGGCCTGCGTCGATGGGCCGAAGGCAACGCGCTCACTGGTGCGCAGAAACGCTTCGTGCTCGGCCTCGAAGTCGAACTCGGAGTCGACTTCAGCGCGGCCGGGCACCTGAGCCTCCTCGTCGCTGATGCTGACCAGTTGGTTCACCAGCCGCACCGCCAGCCGTCCGGCCAGGGTGGCGACGGTTTCGTCCAGGTAGCCGTAGATGACGTTGTAGACGCCGCGCACCCCGGTGGAACGCGTTTTGCCCCTTGTCATCTCGTGCCCCGCCGTACGCTGCAGTTCCAGCGCGACGTGCTCGCTGACATGCCCCACCCAGGTGCCCTCGACCAGCCGCTCGACGAATCCACCGTCATGCCCGCGCGAACACTGGTGATCGTGCAGCCCGGGCAGCAGCGTGATCAACTGCTCGGTGAAGCCGGGCAGCAGGTCGGTGGGCGCATCCTCCAACCCTCCGAGGTCCACCACCATGTGGATCGACGGCTCGTACGAGTAAAAGTTCGGCCCGCGATAGACCTGCAGCTGGTCGATGCTGATGGCGCGCCGCTGGTGGGGAGTCGAGTTGGTCATCGGAGAACCTTTCAGTGAACGGTCCGTTCGCGCCTGCTGGAAAAGTCGATCATTACGCATCGCCGAGCGCAACCGGACGCCGGCGCAGCTCCTGCGTGGTGTCGTGGGCGCCCTCGGTATCGATCCGCCGGCTTCGCGGCCGAGAGTGGCCCGGCACATCAGCCATCGTCGCGATCGTCGGCGGCGTCCATCCGTCGGCGAGCCCGGGCGCCGACACGAGCGACCTGGCGGTCAGATCGAACACCGCTCCCCGCGGCAGTGTGTGCAGCTTGAGACCGGACATCATCAGCGGCTGGGTTCCGGTGGCTGTGTAGGCCGTCGTCAGCATCTGCGAGCCGTCGATGATCGTGACCACTCCTCGGCCTCTGACTTCCAACCGCCCGTCGGCCCGAACGATTGCCGCGGTGTCCTCGTCGATGCCGACACCCAGCTGCGCGGGGTTCGCTGCCACCAGTGCCAGCAGCCGGCCGAACCGATTCCGCTGGGTGAAGTGCTGATCCACGATCACGCCGGAGAGCAGACCGAGGCCCTGTGACACCTGGCCCACCCGGAACTTCGGCGTCGACCCGCTGCTGCCGAACGAAACCATGTGCTCGGAGCAGATGCTGGCGCCGGCCGAAGTGCCGGCGATGACCGCTCCGCGCCCGTGTGCCGCCTTGATGGCCGTTCCCAGCCTGGTGCCGACCGCCACCGTGGCCAGCTTCGTCTGGTTGCCACCTGTCATGAACACGACGGTGGCGCGAGCGACGGCAGCCACCAACCCCGGATCGTCGGCCTGCTCACGAGACTCCGGCCGGATGCCGACGACGTCGTCGACGCCAAGGCCGTTGAACAGTTGGAGATAGGCATGGGTGATCTCGTCCCCGAGCGAGGACGCGGTGGAGATGACCACCACCCTGGCCGCGGCTCCCCCACCCAGCCGCAGAACCTCGCGCAGAATGGTCATCGGACCGATCTTGTCCTCGGCACCGCCGATGGGAATCACGATGCCCGGCCCCCGTTCGGGGCCTGCCTCAGCGGAAATAACCTGCACCGGACTCATGACGGTCACGCTATCCGCAGGCGCCGATGCACACCGAATCCGCGGTTCGACCCGCGAACCGCCGCGGTGTCGGCCAATACCGGCTCCTGCGGCGCGCCTGCGTCGCTGATCCGCTCCACCGAATGGGCACGGCGTTCCGGTCTGGTTGCTCGAGACCTGGTTGCCTACCGGGCGGTGACCTCGACGACGACAACCGGTGGGGGCATCGCGTCTGCGCACTTCTGATGCGTTCTGCCGCATCCGCCGTGGCCGACCGGCCCGACCTGGAACAGGACGGAACCGGGCCGGACTGCCTGGTAGGTCACCCCGGTTCGGGAAACAGCTGCCAGCACGACGGCGCCGCCAATCAGTTCGGCGGGATTCGCCGGATTGTCCGGCAGCCACTCGTTGGTGCTGAGCGTGAACACCTCGCCGACCCGCACCGCGACGGTCGCGTGCATGCCGTAGGACTCGACAATCGGCATCTTGACCGCGGCGCCCTTGGCGAGCACGAACCCCCGCGGGTGGAAGGGAACGGGCGTGGCCTCCGTGATGCTGCCAAGGGCGGAACCGGATGTCGCGCTCGTCGTGGCCGTTATCGCGAGACCCGCGGTCATGTTGCCGCAGCCGGCAACGAACACAGCGACGAACACAGCGGCGAGGGCTGCGGCAATGGAACGGGCTGCGAGGGAACGGGCTGCGAGGATACGGCCGGCCTGAGCACGGCGGCCCTGAGCACGGCGGACCACAGCACTGCCGACCACAGCACTGCCGACCACAGCACTGCCGACCACAGCACGGCGAGCCTGAGCACGGCCGGCGAAGGCAGGATTCAGGGCCGCTGTCCGGCGAGAAGTCGACATGGGGATTCGACGGCGCGGTCGCCCCGGCCGTTCCGGCGCGAAGGTAACGTTCGGCGTAGGAACATGTGCGCAACCGGAACCGCCTGTGGGGCAACTCCGATAGCGTGTGCGGAGTCGATCGGCGCGCCCGTCGCGTCCACGCGAGCGCGATAAGTTCAGGAGAATTCACCCATGGCGTCCGGCTCTCATTCCTCCAGCGAACCGTCAACCGGCTCCCACCTCGTCCAGCTGATCCGGGCCTCGGTGCCGCCGATCCATCCCGGTGGCCGGCCGATCGTGCTCGGCGCGCTGGCCGGTTCGCTGTCGGCCCGGTTCCTGCTCCGCGCGGTCGGGCTGAAGCGATTCGGCGCTCTGGTCGGCCGCGTCGGCCTAACCGGCACCGCGGCGTCGGCGCTGTTCTTCCGCGCGCCCCGCCGTGTGACACCGGTTGATCTCGAGCTGGTCGTCGCACCGGCGGACGGCCTGGTGTCGCTCGTGGAGGACGCCGTTCCGCCGGCCGAACTCGGCCTCGGCCCGGAGCTGCGCACCCGGGTGTCGATCTTCCTGTCCGTCCTCGACGTGCACGTGCAGCGCATCCCCGTTTCCGGCGTCATCACCAAGGTCGCCTACCGCGCCGGCAAGTTCCTCTCTGCCGACCTGGACAAGGCCTCCGACGTCAACGAGCGCAACTCCCTGGTCATCGATTCGACGCACGGTCCGCAGATCGTCGTCACCCAGATCGCCGGGCTGATCGCCCGCCGCATCGTCTGCGACCTGGGCACCGGGGCCCCGGTTCTGGCCGGAACAACCTACGGCCTCATCCGATTCGGATCCCGGGTCGACACCTACCTGCCGAGCGGCTCGACGCTCGGCGTGGCGATCGGCCAACGGACCGTCGGCGGCGAGACGGTGTTGGCGACCCTGCCCACCAGCAGTTCCTGATGACGACAGTTCCGGGAGTTCGGTTCCTGCCCAACGCCATCACAGTGATGGCCCTGTGCTCCGGGCTCTCCAGCGTGGCATTCGCGTTGCGGGGCGACTGGTTTCCCGCGGTAGCCGCCATCGGGATCGCCGCCATCCTCGATTCGCTGGACGGCCCTGCCGCGCGGTTGCTCCGCTCCACCAGCCGGATCGGCGCCGAGTTGGACTCGCTGTCCGACCTGGTCTCGTTCGGTGTGGCGCCGGCGCTGGTGATCTACGTCTGGAAATTCGGCGGCGGTCCGAACATCGGTTACGGCTGGGCGTTCTGCCTGCTGTTCGCCGTCTGCATCGCGCTGCGCCTGGCCCGGTTCAACTCCCTGCTGGAAGACGACGACCCGAAGCCGTATGCCAAGGGGTTTTTCACCGGCGTTCCCGCGCCGGCGGCGGGCCTGGTGTCCATCGTTCCGCTGCTGTTGGAGATCCGGTTCGGTTCGGGTTCCTGGTGGTCTGCCCGGTGGACCGTAGCCATCTGGTTGGTCCTGGTTTCCACGCTGGCGGTCTCCAGACTGCCATCGATCGCGCTCAAGTCCGTGCGGGTGCCCCCGAGTCTGATCGTTCCGCTGCTGGCGCTGCTGGTACTGGCCGTCGCGCTCGAGTTCTACGAACCACAGTTGGTCATGGCGGTCGGCCTCGGGGTCTACCTGCTGCATCTGCCGTACGCGAGTTGGAAGTTCCAATACCTCAAACGTCATCCGGAGCTGTGGATGGACCCGACGAAGGCCCGCATCGCCCGCTCTTCGACCCGGCGCGTGCGCCTGTCCGTTCGCATGCCCAGGCGGCGGATGGTGGCAGGCCGCGGCCCGGACGGCACCCCGCTTCCGCCGGCCCGCAGACGCGGCGCGTTGACGCGAGCACGAGTGCAGGGCAGACGGCGACTCAGATGACGGCGAGTTGCTGCGGGACCGGGGCATCGGGCGGGACCGGCCGAAGATCGCTCAGGCGTCGAAGCCAAGGCGACGTGCCGACCGGGTCTTCTGTCGAGTGGAGCGCAACCGGCGCAACCTACGGACGAGCAGCGGATCTTCGGCCAGCGCGGCCGGATTGTCGATGACGTTGTTGAGCACCTGGTAGTACCGGGTCGGCGACAGGTCGAACATCTCTTTGATCGCCTGTTCCTTCAGGCCGGCGTACTGCCACCACTGCCGCTCGAAGGACAGGATGTCGCGGTCACGCCGGGACAATCCCTGGTCCGCCGCTTCGTTCGGCCCGCGATCCTCCGGAGTTCCTTCGAGCCCCGCTGCTCCGTGGAGCCGTGCTGCAGCGCTGTCCATCGAGTCCTCCCGGGTACTCCCCCGGGCGCCGAACCCGGAATAACACGCTTGTCATTCTTGCCCTCATGGTGGCACGGTGACCACCGCCAGGTCCAGTGCATCCGGCGTGTCACGCCGGGTGCACGCTGCGGTCGGAGTTCGATCTGCGTGCATGGGCGGCTCTGCGCCGTCCCTTGGTCGCCGAGCGCAGCCACAACCGGGATGATGAGCGGCACAGCATCCCTGACATGCATCCAGTCAGACCGCGCTGCAAGGACAGGAGCACAGCCATGACGAGCGCCCGCAAGGCAGCTGCCACCGCGAAACGGGCCGGCAACCAAGCGCAGGACGCTGGCAAGCAGGTCGAGGACAGCAAGGCCTTCGACGCCCTGGTCACCGTCGGCCTCATCGCCTACGGAGTCGTCCACCTCCTGATCGCCTGGATCGCGGTGCAACTCGCCTGGACCGGCAGCAACAAGCAGGCCTCGCAGAAGGGCGCGTTCCAGGAGATGGCGTCCACCTCCTTCGGCGACGTACTGGTCTGGATCACCGCGGTGGGCCTTTTCGCCTTGGCCCTGTGGCAGATTTTCGAAGCCGTGCTGGGGCATCGCGCGGAAGAGGAAGGGCGCCACCGCATCACGAAGCGCCTCGGGTCAGCGGGCAAGGCGGTGGTCTACATCGCGCTGGGCGTCAGTGCGGCCTCCACGGCTGCCGGAGCTTCGTCGTCGGGCGACAGCAAGGAGAAGAGCCTGACCGGGCGGGTCCTGTCGGCACCGTTCGGCCGGGTGCTGGTGATCGCGGTCGGCATCGCAGTTCTGGTGATCGGCGGACGACTGGTCTACCGCGGCATTTCGAAGAAATTCCTCAAGGACCTGACCGGCGGCACGACTGCCGGCGTGGTGAAGCTCGGCCAGATCGGCTACCTCGCCAAGGGGACGTCGCTGGCCATCGTCGGCGTGCTGTTCGTCGTGGCGGCGATCACCTTCGACCCCAACAAGGCCGGCGGCCTGGACACCGCGCTGCGAACGCTGCGCAGTCAGGCGTTCGGCCCCATCCTGCTCACCGTCATGGCGCTGGGCCTGGCCTGCTTCGGGCTGTACTGCTTCGCATGGTCGCGGCGCGTCAAGAAGACCTGAGTACCCCGCAATGCGGGCCGGCCCGCTCGGTTCACGGAAGGCGATTGCTGTTGAACGACAATGACACCACGCTCGTCGACCGAATCGACGACGCGGTCGGGAATTCGCTGGAAGCAGCGGTGCGACGGCATCACCGCAAACGGCTGCGTCGACTCGGGCACGAGGCTCTGGAAACCGAACAGACGCCGGACCGGTGGGTTCCGGTGCCTCGACCGCCACGCGCGGACAATTCCGTCGAGGTGCTGATCGACGGCCAGAGTGCGTTCGGTGCGATGGCCGATGCGATGCAGGCGGCGAAGTCTCATATTCACATCGCTGGTTGGCATCTGACCCCGGCGCTGCGCCTCCGTCGCGAAGACGGCAGTCCGACCCTGAGCGGTCTGCTGCGCGAATTGTCCGAGAACGTCCAGGTGCGCGTTCTGTTGTGGGCCGGACCTCCGTTGCCGATGTTCCAGCCGACCCGGCGGATGATGAAATCCGTTCAGGGCGAATTGACGCGGAACTCGAAGGTCAGGTGCATGCTGGACGGTCGCGAACGGACCCTGCACTGTCATCACGAGAAGATCGTTCTGATCGATGACGAGGTTGCCTTCGTCGGCGGTATCGACCTTTCCGATCTCGCCGGCGACCGCTGGGACGAAAACAGCCACCCACCACGCGGCTCCACCGGATGGCACGATGTCGCGACGTTGCTGCGCGGGCCGGTGGTCACCGATGTGGCCGAGCATTTCCGGAACCGGTGGCAGGAGGTCGCAGCTGAGCAACTTCCTGCTCCCATTCCGCAACCGGCAGCGGGCGGTGTGACGGTTCAACTGCTCAGAACCGTGCCCGAGAAGACCTACGAATTCCTACCCCGCGGAGAATTCTCGATCCTGGACGCCTACCTCCGTGCACTCAAATCGGCTCGGCATTTCATCTACCTGGAAAACCAGTTCCTCTGGTCCGCGGAGATCGGAGCGGTGTTGGCCGACAAATTGCGGCACCCGCCGACCGACGACTTCCGCCTGCTGCTGGTGCTGCCTGCCAGGCCGAGCAACGGCAAGGACACCACTCGTGGCCAGCTCGGCGCGCTGCTGAGCGCCGACGACGGTGCGGGGCGCCTGTTGGCCACGACGATCAACGCGCATTCCAGGGACCGCACCGACTCGCTCTACGTGCATGCCAAAGTCGGGATCATCGACGACAACTGGCTCACTATCGGCTCGGCGAACCTCAACGAACATTCGTTGTTCAACGACACCGAGGTCAATGTCGCGACCCAGGACAGCGAGCTGGCAAGGAACACCCGACTGCGGCTGTGGGCCGAGCACCTGGAGCGGCCCATCGCCGAGATCGACGGGCCGGTTGCAGAAGTTCTGGACCGAATCTGGAAACCGACTGCCGCCGAACAACTCGCGCGCAGCAGGACTAACCAGCCACCCACTCATCGGCTGACCGAACTCCCGGGCATCTCTCGTCGGAGCGAGCGTTTGCTCGGGCCCAGCCGAGGCCTGCTGGTCGACGGCTGAGGCTCGAGGAACCGGGGACCCCGGGGCTGTCCGGCCAGCACCTCTGCGATGGCGTCGCGGACCTGGATCACGTGCACCGGGTTCGCCGGGCCGACGCTGGAAACTCCCACCACCACTCCGGATCCGCGCGCGACGGCGGGCGTTCGGGCGCTGCCGTTCTGGTGCGAGTCCGCCCGAACACAGAACACGCGCAGATCCTCCGCCTCCGCTTCCACCGCAGTATTGACTTCCCGCTCCGGGGTGGTGGCGAAAACCAGCCAACTGCCCGCAACATCACCCGGCCGGTAGTCGCGGCCGGCCCAGCAGATCTCCCCTCGCTGCACCCGAGCGCGCAACGCCGCACCCAATTGCGGGCTGATCACAACGACATCTGCGCCGGCGGCCAGACAACCCGTCACCTTCCGAGCGGCGACCGTTCCGCCGCCGACCACCACCACCCTGCGACCGGTCAGCAAGAGATGCATCGGCAGGGCCGAGTCAGCGGCGGTGGGCCGCTGTTGGACACCATCGGACCGCATTGGATGCGCCGCGCTTCCCTGGCCCGCGAGTTCGGCGTTCGTCCGGTTCGCCGTTCCGGACACCGTTCAGACGCCTTCGAGCCGTTGCGGACTCTTGTGAAGATAGAAGAACCAGGTCGCCAGAATGCACACTCCGTAGAAGCCGAGGAAAGCTATGTACGCGGCCGTGGCGCTCCGATAGGCGAGAAAAGACTGGCGGAACACCAGATTCACCAATACCCCGCCCAGCGCACCGATGGCTCCGGCCACCCCGATGAGGGCTCCGGACAGCCTGGTCGACTCGCGCATGGTTTCGGTCGGCTCCGCTCCGGCGTCGATCTGCAATTGCCCCTTGGCCTTGAAGATGGCCGGGATCATCTTGTAGGTGGAGCCGTTTCCTACACCGGAGAAGATGAACAGGGCGATGAACCCGACCAGATACAGGGGCAGCGACTTCTGCAGCGCCGCAATCAGCACCAGGCCCGCGCCGAGCGCCATGGCGATGAAATTGAAGAACGTAACCCTGGAACCACCGAACCTGTCGGCGAGCTTGCCGCCGTAGGGCCGTACCACCGAACCCAGGAGGGGCCCGAGAAAGGTCAGGTAGGCAGCTTTGACCGGGGTGGCGAACGTAGACTTGAACTGCACCTGCAATACCTGTCCGAAGGCGAATCCGAACCCGATGAAGGAACCGAAGGTTCCGATGTACAGCAGCGCGATGACCCAGGTGTGCTTGTCCCGACAGACGCGGCGCATCGCTCCCTTCGCATTGGCGGCGATTGACAGATTGTCCATCGTCACTGCGGCGCCCAACGCCGCGAGCACGATCAGCGGGATGTAGATCGCCACCATTATCCGCGGGTGCGAGGCGCCGGCAGTGGAAAGCACCAGCAGACCGACCAGCTGCACCACGGCGACACCGAGGTTCCCCCCACCGGCGTTCAACCCCAGGGCCCAGCCCTTCAACCGCTGCGGATAGAAGGCGTTGATGTTCGTCATCGACGACGCGAAGTTCCCACCGCCCACACCCGCGACCGCAGAGGCGACCAGCAAGGTGGAGTAGGAAACGCTTGGTGTGAGCACGACGGCGATGAAGACGGTTGGAAGCAACAACAGCAGTGCGCTGAAAATGGTGAAATTCCGCCCGCCGAATTTGGCCACCGCGAATGTGTACGGCAGCCGTAGAAGTGCCCCGATCAGGGTGGGCACCGCCGTCAGCAGGAACTTTCCGGCAGGGTCGATGTGATATTGCGGGCCCAGGAAGAGCACCAACACCGACCACAGACTCCAGACGGAGAAGCCGATGTGTTCGGAGAGCACCGAGAACAGCAGGTTCCGCCGAGCGATCACCGCGCCGGTTGCGTCCCAGAATTCCCGGTCCTCGGGACGCCAGTCGTCGATCCAGCGCTTGCCCCTGGTCGCCTTCGGTGCCCCCGGCCGGCCGGTGCGTCGTCGATATCAATGGTCGAGCTCATGGAGCACTCCTCGTCGTTTGCTGGTAAATGCTCGAATCGGGCGTCCTACCGGCCATCGGCGCCGGCCGAGATCAGGCGCCCGCCGGCGCCGGTCGACGCGGCGAGATGACGATCTGACCGGCTTCATCGACGGTGACCGGCCAGACGTCCAGGTTGGGCTGTCCCGTCGTGGAACATCCGGTGGCCAGTTCGAAAGCGTTGAGATGCAAGGGACACAGCACGACCGAGTTGTCGATCTGACCGTCCGCTATGGGACCACCGCGGTGCGGGCACACTGCCGACACGGCATGGACCCGGCCATTTCGCAGCCGAAAAACCGCCACCTGGTTTCCCAGCACGTCGAACGCCCTTCCCTCACCGGCCGGAATCTGATCGACCGGCCCGAGCATCACCCGCTCGGCTGCCGCCCCGCTCACCGCCGCCCCGCTCACCGCAGCCCCGCTCACCGCCGCCCCGCTCACCGCAGCCCCGCTCACTGCCGCACCGGAACGCGTGGCAGTACTTCCAAGGGAAGCGAGGTACGGAACTGTCCGCTGGTGATAGGTTCCGCCCGCTCCCGCCATGGATCACGGTAGGCGGCAACCGACTCATCGAGAGCAGCGTCGAGATCAGCTGCCAGCCCTTCACTGTCGTCGACCACCACGGCCCGCAGATGCTCGATGCCCATTCGGGGCACGAAGGCGTAGGTGCGTTCCAGCCACTTCGCATTCTGTCGGTAGTACTGCATGAATCGGCCGGTCAGGATCATCACCGACTCGGTGCTGTCGACGGTCGCCAGCAGGTCGCCCTTCCGGATGTGCGCGCCGGCGGCGCCGCCGACGTAGATCTCCCAGCGGCCACCTTCGACGGCGACCACACCCACGTCCTTGCAGAGTGATTCGGCGCAGTTACGCGGGCATCCGGAAACGGCCAGCTTGAGCTTCGCCGGGGATTCCAGGCCTTGGAACTTCGTCTCGATAGCAACTCCGAGCCCGGTGGAGTCGCCGACCCCGAACCGACAGAAGTCGCTGCCCACACAGGTTTTGACGGTCCGGAAGCTCTTGCCGTACGCGTACCCGGACGGCATGTCCAGATCGGCTCAGACAGCGGGCAGGTCTTCCTTGCGGATTCCCAGGAGGTCGATCCGTTGCCCGCCGGTCAGTTTCACCAGCTTCACGTCGTACTTCTCGGCGACATCGGCGATGCGGCGCAATTGTTCGGGGCTGGTGACACCGCCCCGCATCTGCGGTACGACCGAGAAAGTGCCGTCCCGCTGGATGTTGGCATGGACCCGATCATTGATGAAACGGGCATCCCGCTCGTCGCTGTACTCGCCGGCCCACATCATCTTCAGCAGTGACGCCAGTCCCATTTTGGACTTCGCGTCTTCCTGACCTTTCGGCGCCAATGTCGCGAACACCTCCGACACCGACTTCAAGCCCCGCTCCCGGATCGCGGCCATCAGCACCGGCTTGTCCATCGGAATGCCGGGTACGTACCAATTCGCCGCCGGATCGACCTGCACCGTGTCACCGGCCGCCCACTCCACGATCTGGCAGACCAGGGTCTTGCACGAGCCGCAGCCCTTGCCTGCCCTCGTCTTGTCCATCACGGCGGCGACGGACTTGCATCCCCCTTCGACGGCATGCACCAGTGCACCCTTGGTGACGCCGTTGCAATTGCACACCTGCGCGTCGTCGTCGAGTTCCCCGGCCCCGACCGCCGCTGCCGGGCCCGCGATGTCGAACATCATCTCGAGGCGTTCCGCCGGCAGCGGCAGGCCCCGATCGAACGCCTGCATCAGGAAGGCGACCTTGGTGGTATCACCAGAACTGTTGCTCCGATCAACTTCTCGTCCCGGATGACGAGTGACTTGAAGACACCCTTTTTCGGCTCGGAAAACACCAGATGCTCATCGGTGTCCCGCTCCGGACCCTTCAAGCCCATCGAGGCGACGTCCACGCCGGCGACCTTGAGCTTGGTCGCCGTGCGGGAGCCGTGATAGCTCGCGTTCAGATTCTTGCCGGTCACGTGGTCCGCGAGCACGGTCGCCTGCTCCCAGATCGGCGCTACCAACCCGTAGACCTCGCCGCGGTGCTGCACGCACTCACCAACTGCGTACACGTCGTCGTCGTCCATCGTGCGCATCTGATCGTCCACGACGATCGCACGTTCGACGGTGAAACCACTGGTGAGGGCGAGTTCGACGTTCGGTCGGATGCCGGCGGCCACGACCACCATGTCGCACGGGATCTGCGGGTGCTCCAGCAACCAGATGCCCGTGACCTTGTCCTCCCCGAGGATGGCCGTTGTCCTGGCCCTGACGTGCACCTCGATGCCGAGCTGCTCGACGCTGCGCCGCAGGATCTCCCCGGCCTCCGGGCCGACCTGCGCGTTCATCAGATGAGGTCCGGCGTGTACGACGTCAACCTGCAGGCCGTAGGCCTGGAGGCCGCGAGCGGCTTCCAGGCCGAGTAGGCCGCCACCGATCACCACCGCCCGCCGGTGATGCTCGTGCTGGGCGTATTCGACCATTGCTCTGGTGTCGTCGATGGTGCGGAAAGCGAAGACGCCCGGCTTGTCGAGGCCGTTGTCGAGCTCGAGCCCCTCCATCGCCGGAATGAAGGAATAGCTGCCGGTGGCGATGATCAGCACGTCGTACGGCGTGATCGAGGTCGTGCCGAGTTTGTCCACGGCATGAACGAGTTTTGCGAAGCGGTCGATGCGGGTGACCTTGCAACCCGAGTTCAAGGTGATGCCGTTGTCGGCGTACCACCCGATGGTGTTGAGGAAGATGTCCTTGTCGTGCTCGTCCCCTGACAGCACGTGCGAGAGCATGATCCGGTTGTAGTTGCCGTACGGCTCCTCGCCGAACATGGTGATCGCAAACCGCTCGGCGCCAACACGTTCCAGGATTTCCTCGACCGTCCTGGCGCCGGCCATGCCATTGCCGACGACCACCAGACGGCGACGCACGCCCGGATCGGCGGCGGTCGCGCTGTCCCGCGAGAGGGTGGCTGTCATCAGATCTCCACCAGGCCGAGGTCGATGATCACCGCTCCTTGAAGGCCGTCAGGGGCCGCCAGATACAGCTCCGCGACTGATCCGGATTCCAAGTCCTCCACCACTCGCAGCGGCACATGGCAATCGGACTTGGCGCCCATCGGGAAGTAGCGCGCTGGAACGCCGTCCTTCATCAGCACCACTGTGACCAGTTCTTCGCTGGTGTTGCCGCCCCGGAAATACAACGCCTGGGCGAGGGCGCCGTCCGGCACCACATAGGACAGGGCCGGATCCAGCGCGATGGGCTTGTCGACGCCCTCCCCCCGGAAATGGAATATTCCTTGCAGGAAACGATTCTGGCTGGGCATATTGCTGTCCTTTCTGCGGTGCGACAGGCTTCGGCCGACCCGGGCAAAATTTGTCGCGGGCTCCGGTTCGAAGTCCGGAAGGCTGGGAAGTACGACCGGCCGGAGTGGCAGGGATGCGGAACGGGTGGTGAGTAGATGGTCGTCATCGGCGCCGCCCACGCGTTCGGCTGTGGCCGCGCAGGCTTTGAAAGCGGGCATCCTGGACGCCGGATCGAGGGTGGCGTCGGTCAACGCATTTGCACTGGATGCGCCGCCGAAATGAAAGGGGACGAAGAGGGTGTCGCGTCGGATGTCGTCCCCCACCTGGGCCCGGAAGTTCGCCTTGCCCCGCCGGGTTCGAACCGAGACGATGTCGCTCGTTTCGATGCCCAATCGACGACCGAGATCGGAATGCATCTGCACCGTCGGGCCGGTGTGCGACAGCGAATCGATGCGCCGCGTCTGATTCCCACTCTGGTATTGCGCCAAGGTCCGGCCGGTGGTGAGCACATAGGGAAATTGCCGGTCGGGAAGCTCCGCCGGCTCCAGATGGTCGACCGGAAGAAACCGGGCACGGCCGTCCGGAGTGGGAAATCGCTCCAGGAACATCCGGGGGGTTCCGGGGTGGTCGACCGCGGGGCAAGGCCAGAAGACGCCCTGTTCGGCATCGATGCGCTCGTAGCTGATGCCCGCGTAGTCGGCGATGCCGCCTGCACTCGCCCGTCGTAGTTCGTCGAACACCACCCTGGGGACGTCCGAGAAGTACTTGCCGCGGCCCAGTCGGTCCGCCAGTGCGGTGAGCATCTGCAGGTCGTCCAGGACCCCGTCCGGCGGAGTCATCGCGCGACGGCGGTGCAGGACCCGCCCCTCCAGGTTCGTCATAGTGCCCTCTTCTTCGGCCCATTGGGCCGTTGGCAGCACCACGTCGGCCATCGCCGCCGTTTCGGACAGGAAGATGTCCGAGACCACCAGCAGGTCAAGAGCTGCCAGTCGGGCCGCAACCCTGTTGGCGTCGGGAGCGGACACGACGATGTTGGACGCGAGGACCAGCAACACCCTGACGCCGCCGTCCGTTCCCAGCCGGTCGAGCATTTCGAACGCAGACAGTCCCGGCTGGGGCAGGTCATCCGGATCGATCCCCCAGACGCCGGCGACATGAGCGCGGGCCTTGGGATCGTCGAGTTTTCGGTAACCGGGCAGCTGGTCTGCTTTCTGCCCGTGTTCCCGGCCTCCTTGGCCGTTGCCCTGGCCGGTGACGGTGCCGTAGCCCGACCCAGGGCGGCCGGGAAGGCCCAGTGCCAGAGCCAGATTGATGTACGCCTGGGCCGTATCGGAGCCGTTGCGGTGCTGTTCGGCGCCGCGCGCCGTGAGAATCATGGCCGATTCGGCATTCGCGAGACTCCTTACGACCGCACGCATCTGGTCCACCGGAACGCCGGTGATCCGCTCCACCCGATCCGGCCAGTACGACGAGACCCGTTCCAGCACCGAGGCGAAACCCGTGGTCCGGGTGGCGATGTAGTCGTCGTCGAGCAGATCTTCCCGTTCGGCGATGTGCAACAACCCGTTGGCCAGGGCCAGGTCCGTGCCCGGTCGGGCCGCTAGGTGCAGTGCCGCGCCGGCTGCCGTCGCAGTGCGACGCGGGTCGACGACCATGTGCACGGCGCCCTTCGTGCGACCGGCGTCGAAGTACTGCATGGCAGGTGGCATGGTGTCGGCCGGATTCGAGCCGACGAGCAGAACCGCAGCAGCATCAGCGATGTCGGACAGCGGGAACGGCAGGCCGCGGTCGACGCCGAAGGCCCGGTTGCTCGCCGTCGCAGCGGAGGACATGCAGAACCGGCCGTTGTAGTCGATGGCAGAGCTGCGCAGGGCAACCCGGGCGAACTTGCCCAACAGATAGGCCTTCTCGTTGGTCAGGCCACCGCCACCGAAACAGCCGACGCCGTCCCGCCCGTACTGCTGCTGCGCCTTCGTGATGCCGGTGGTGACCCGGTCCAGCGCCTCGTCCCAGGTGGCCGGCCGCAGCGGGCTGGTCCGATCCCCGGCCACCGTGCGCACCAGCGGGGTCAACAGCCGGTCGGGATGGTCCAGCAGACTGGTGGCCGTCCAGCCCTTCGAGCAGAGTCCGCCACGATTGGTCGGGAAGTCCTCCTGCGGCAGCAACGTCGACCTGCGGGCACCGGCTGTCACGCTGACCCCGCATTGCAGGGAGCAATACGGACAATGCGTGAGGGTGGCAGTGCTCACGGTTCTGGTTCTCCTTCCTGCTCACGGGATCGACGTTCGGCCGGGTGGGAATTGCTGCGGGCCTTCGACCACCACAGTCGCCGCTGTTGAAAACAGGGGCCATATCACCGCGATTACCGACCCGTTCCGTTCCCCGCACAGCCGGAACCGATTGGTCGTGAGGCCGAGGACATCTCGCGTTCACCGCTGGATCATCTGACTGGAACGACCGGCGCGTTCCGGGCAATGACCGGGAGATTCCGCGCGCCAGCTGTATTGCGCAGTTCACACAACGGAAGCGCAACGGTGACCAAAGCGAGTCAGAGTGGAAGGATGGAAACGACCGATCGCCGTTCCAACAACCGCTGGGAGACTGCGCGTTGAATGCTGCGCAGATCATCCCCGAGGTCGGCCCGCTGGCGGGATTCTCCGTCGGTCTGACCGCCGCCAGGCGCCGCGAGGAGTTCGGCGCTGCTCTGCAACGCCGCGGCGCCACGGTGATGTACGGCCCGGCGATCGAGATCGTCCAGGTGGACGACGACGACGCCCTGCGGAGCGTCACCCAGAGCTGCATCGAACAGCCTCCGGACATCGTGGTCGCGACAACAGGTATCGGCTTCCGCGCCTGGATCGAAGCGGCCGACGGCTGGGGAATCGGCGAGGAGCTGCTCGCGCGCATGCGCAGCGCAATGCTGCTGGCGCGGGGCCCGAAGGCGCGGGGAGCGATGCGAGCGGCGGGTCTGTCCGGCGAATGGTCGCCGGAGTCCGAGTCCTCGACGGAGGTTCTGGAACGGCTGCTGACAATGGATCTACGAGGCCGCCGGATAGCGATCCAGTTGCACGGCGAACCGCTGCCCGACCTGGTGCAGGCACTTCGTGAGGCAGGCGCGACCGTGGTCGAGGTACAGCTCTACCGCTGGCAACCGCCTGCCGACACCGGTCCACACCTTCGGTTGTGCCGAGCGGCGGCGGACGGCTCGCTCGATGCCGTCGCCTTCACCAGCGCGCCGGCGGCCGCGAGTTTTCTGATGGCAGTTGCGGAGCTGGGTCTGACCGAGCAACTCCGCGCCAGGATGCAGCACCAGGTTCTGGCGTTCGCAGTCGGGCCGGTGACCGCGGCACCGTTGGATCGGGCCGGAATTCCGGTGATCCAGCCCGATCGGGCCCGGTTGGGTTCGTTGATCCGCGAGATTGTCGCCCAGATCCCGCTTCGCCGCACCCGCCGGCTGTTGGTCGCCGGCGAACGCCTGGAGATTCGTGGCCACGCGGTGCTGGTGAACGACTCCGCGCTGGCGCTGCCGCCGACATCGATGGCTCTGCTGGAAAAGCTCACCCTCCATCCCGGACAGGTGGTCAGCCGGGCCGAGCTGGTAACGGCGATGCCCGGCTCGAGCACCGACGAGCACGCGGTGGAAATGGCGATCGGCCGGCTGCGTACCTCACTGGGAAGTGCCCGCATGGTGCAGACAGTCGTCAAGCGCGGCTATCGGATCGCCTTCGACCCGGAGCGCGGCCAACCCTGAATGCTCCGCTCCGGACGCAATTGCTGGCCATTCAGGCCTCGCTGAGCCAACGGTTGACCTCCTGGTTGCCGAATTTGCCACCTGGGTCGTACCGGTCGGCCAGCGCACAGAAATCCGACATCCGCGGATAGAGCTCCGCGAGCGTCGTTGGATCGGTGGTGAACACCTTGCCCCAGTGCGGGCGCGCCTGGAACGGTGCCAATTGCCGCTCGATCGCGGCGACCACCGGCAACACCGCGGCGACGTCCGGCGCCCAGGTGAAATGGAAGGCAACACAATCGCGGCCACTACTGGGACTGAGCCACATCTCGTCGCTGGCCACGGCACGGATCTCACCGATCTGCAACTGCGCTGCGATCTGATCCCGTATCTCCGACAGCGCGGCCCACGCGGCCGCGGCACACTCCAGCGGCAACAGATATTCGGTCTGCAACTCGCGACCGCTGCTCGGGGTGAAGGCCATCCGGAAATGAGGTAACCGCTCGTTCCACGGTCCGGGCACACCCAGCTGCGGCGTGGCATTGTTCGCCGGCATACCCGGCACCGGGTTCAGCTCGACCGCCGCCGTCCGGCCGCCCCACTTGTCCGAACCGGACTCTGCCTCCAGTGCGCTCCCAACCTCCAGTCCGCTCCCAACAGATCCTGCATCGACTCGCCGCTTGAGCCATATCTGAGCACTGCTTCCCCGAGCCCAGGAGGTGAAGACACTGACGCTGTACGCGGCGGAGAGAATGTCCAGCAGGTCGGTACCGATTCGTTCGTCCGGCACGTCCTCGACAACGGTTTGGGCCACCTCGAACCCCACCACAACGCGCAGCGTGAGGTCCGTGACGATTCCGAGCCGGCCGAGGGCGAGCACGCTCCCGAGGAATTCGTCGCCAGCGCCCTCACGGCTCACGCTCACGAGGTCTCCGGACGGCGCCACCATGGTGAACGCCTCGACCGCCGTCGCCAGATTCGGATTGCCGACCCCCGAGCCGTGGGTGCCGGTCGCACACGCGCCGGCCACCGAGATGTGCGGTAGCGAGCCGGTATTGAACAGAGCCAGTCCGGCAGCGCTCAAGCTGCCGCCGACCTCGCCGTAGCGGGTGCCCCCACTCACCAGGACCCGCATGCCGGCCGAATCGATCTCGACCCGATGCGGCAGAGCAGCGACGGAGACAAGATCACCGACCGTGTCGGCGATTCGATTGAAGGAATGACCCGTTCCCAGCGCTCGAACCGACGAGCTGCGCGCCACCAGTTGCTGCACCTGGGCCACCGTTGCCGGACGATGGACGCGCTGCGCGCTGAAGGTGATGTTGCCGGCCCAATTGGTGGTCAATGGTCACATCTTTTCGCTTGCTCCGGTTGGACACATCCTCGATCGAACGTAGCGGGTCTGCTGCATACCAGTACTCCGGCATGGGTGATCACCCCCCGAACAGCCAGCTGCGCCCGGCTGGTGGACCGGGCCGGAAGCGGGCGGCAATCGCCGGGATCAGGAACTGCTCCAGGATATCCGTGCATCGAGCCGGTACCGCTTAGGCCACAGATGCGGTTCTGTACCCGCTCGGGCCGGCTCGGGCGGCGTGGTCGGGGCGCGTGAGTCACCGAGGCAGGTTCGGACTGGACCGTGGACGACCTCCCGTCGTCATGCACCCGCCCGGCTTCGACACCGCCCCTGCAATAGGTTCGGCACCTGGGTGCCCTACCATCTCGCCAACACCCGGCTAGCGTTCGGCTCGACCGCACTCCACCACCGAGAAGGAGACTTGCTGTGACGGCTACCCCTGATCTGAATGCTGACGAGAAGCACCTTGCCGAACTCGGCTACACCCAGGAGCTCAACCGTTCCTGGTCCGGCTTCTCAAACTTCGCCATCTCGTTCTCGATCATCTCGATCCTGGCGGGTTGCTTCACCTCGTTCGGTCTGGGTTGGAACAACGGTGGCCCCGCGGCCATCGCGTGGGGCTGGCCCATCGTGTCCGCGTTCATCCTGATCATCGGGGTGTGCATGTCGGAGCTGGTGTCCGCCTATCCGACCTCGGGTGGCATCTATTGGTGGGCCAGCAAGTTGGGCGGTCCGAAGGCGGGTTACTACACCGGATGGTTGAACCTGATCGGCCTGATCGCGATCGTGGCCTCGGTGGCCTACGGCTGCGCCACGTTCCTCGACCTGACGCTCAGCACCTTCAGCAAGAATTATCTGAACAGCTACAGCCTGACCCGGGTCTTCATCACCTTCCTGATCATCCTGGCCGTCGCTGCCGTGATCAACATCTTCTCCAGCCACCTACTCGCCGTGATCAACAATGTCTCGGTCTGGTGGCATGTATTCGGCGCTGCTGCTGTGGTGCTGATCTTGTTCATCGTTCCGGCGCACCATGCCAGCTTCCACGACGTCTTCGCCAAGACGATCAACAACAGCGGTATCTTCTCCGGCAGCACCTCCGGCGCTGGTTGGCTTTTCTTCGTCCTGCCCATCTCGGCGATCCTGACCCAGTACACGATCACCGGGTACGACGCCTCGGCTCATCTGTCCGAGGAGACCAAAAGTGCTGCGGGCGCCGCCGCCAAAGGTATCTGGCGATCGATCTTCTACTCTGCGATCGGCGGCTGGATCCTGCTGCTGGCCTTCCTTTTCGCAGTGCAGAACTCGGACGACGTATCCAAGGGCGGCGGCGCTGTGTCGGTCATCTTCAGCCAGGCGATGAGTTCCTCCTGGGTCGGGATCGTGCTGCTTATCTCCACCGCCGGCCAATTCTTCTGCGCCGTGGCCTGCATGACCAGTTCCTCCCGCATGCTCTTCGCGTTCAGCCGGGATCGCGCCGTCCCCGGCTGGCGGCTGTGGTCGAAATTGAACAAGAACAGGGTGCCGGCCAACGGTGTCGTGCTCTCCGCCGTCGTTGCCGCACTCATCACTTTGCCCGCCTTGGTGGCGGTTGACATCAACGGAGCGCCGAGCCCGGTGGCCTTCTTCGCCGTCGTCTCGATCGGCGTCGTCGGGCTGTATCTGGCGTTCGCGGTGCCGATCTTCTTCCGCTGGCGCGCCGGAGACGCGTTCAAGGTCGGCAGCTGGAATTTGGGCCGGCACTACAAATGGCTGGCGCCGATCGCATTGATCGAAATCGTTGTCACGTCGATCATCGCGCTCTTCCCGACCTCGCTGGGCGGCATGCCGTGGGATCCGAGCTTCGCCTGGAAATTCGTCAACTACACGCCATTGCTGGTCGGCGGGGTGCTGATCCTGCTGTGGATCTTCTGGCACCTTTCTGTCAAGAAGTGGTTCACCGGGCCGATCAACCAGCTGAACCCATCCGCCGCTACCGAGCCCGAGTACCCGGTCCAGTATTGACGCTGCCATTCCCAGGGAGCTTGTCCGATACCCGGGGCTGTTCCACCGCATACTGTTTCCAAGTCACCGCAATCCCGTTACTCCGGCCGAAGAAGGGTACTGGCGTATGCCTGACCATCCCCGCAATCCGCGTTTGCTGAGCGTCGATGCCCTCACCGAGATGATTGCTGGGGGCGAGATCGACACGGTGGTGGTCGCCTTCACCGATATGCAGGGCCGGTTACAGGGCAAACGCTTGCATGCACCATATTTTGTCGACGAAGTTCTGGCCCATGGCACCGAGGGGTGCAACTACCTGCTGTCCGTCGACGTCGATATGAACACCGTGGCGGGCTATGAGATGTCCTCATGGGAAAAGGGCTACGGCGACATGGTTTTCGCGTTGGATCTGGATACGATCCGGTTGCTGCCACACCTACCGGGGTCGGTGATGATCCAGACGGACCTCACCTGGTCGGACGGCGAGTTGGTCAATCAATCGCCGCGGTCGATCCTGAAAGCGCAGCAGACCAGGGCGGCCGGTGCGGGCTTCGCCGCCTTCGCGGGCACCGAACTCGAATTCATCGTCTTCAACGACACCTACGAGGAAGCCTGGGATGCCGGTTATCAGAACCTGACGCCGGCGAACCAGTACAACGTCGATTATTCGATCCTGGGAACCACCCGCGTCGAGCCGCTGCTCAGGGACATCCGGAACACGATGTACGCCGCCGGGCTGACCGTCGAGTCGGCCAAGGGCGAATGCAATCTCGGGCAACACGAGATCGCATTCCGATTCGAGGAGGTGCTGGCGGCGGCCGACAATCACTCGGTCTACAAGAACACCGCGAAGGAGATCGCCGAACAGCACGGACGCTCGCTGACCTTCATGGCAAAGTTCAACGAGCGGGAGGGCAACTCCTGCCACATCCACCTCTCGCTTCGGGCCAGTGACGGTTCGTACGTCTTCTGGGACGACAAGCAGAACACCAGAACGCCGCTGTACGAACATTTCATTGCCGGCATTCTGGCGACCATGCAGGAGTTCACTCTGCTCTACGCGCCGAACATTAATTCCTACAAGCGGTTCGCGCAGGGGTCGTTCGCACCGACAGCGGTGGCATGGGGGCAGGACAATCGGACCTGCTCCGTGCGGCTGGTCGGGCACGGCCCGTCGGCTCGATTGGAGAACCGTTTGCCTGGCGGCGATGTCAACCCCTATCTGGCAATCGCAGCGATGCTGGCCGGTGGTCTGTACGGCGTGGAGAACGAGTTGCCGCTGGAGGAGGCGCTGGTGGGTAACGCCTACACCTCCGGTAAGCCGACGGTACCGACGAATCTGCGGGCCGCTCGCGATCTGTTCGCCGCCTCCGCGATCGCCAGGGCAGCCTTCGGGGACGACGTCGTCGACCACTATGTGCACGCCGCCGACACCGAGCTGACCGCGTTCGAATCGGCGATCACCGATTGGGAACTGCGTCGCGGATTCGAAAGGTTCTGAAACCGATGCCGTCCCAGCACCAGATCACGCAGCCTCCGCCCTACGCCGGTCCCCTCAGCGGGGAGGGTGGCACCACCACGCTCGTGGACCCGGCCACCGGCGTCCAACTGATGTCGCTGCCGCGGGCGTCATTGGCCGAGACCGACCGGGCCATCGTGGCCGCGCACGCCGCCTTTCCTGCCTGGAGGGCCATCTCGCCTGGCGATCGCGCCCGGCTGCTCCGCCGATTCGCGACGGTCGTCGAAGATCATGTTCCGGAGCTGGCGGATCTCGAGGTCCGCAACTCCGGTCATACCATCGGTAACGCCACCTGGGAAGCAGGAAACGTCCGGGACGTCCTGAATTACTACTCGGCAGCGCCGGAGCGCTTGTTCGGCCGGCAGATCCCGGTGCCGGGCGGCGTGGACATCACCTTCCACGAGCCATTGGGAGTCGTCGGCATCATCGTGCCGTGGAACTTCCCGATGCCCATCGCCGGCTGGGGTTTCGGTCCCGCGCTGGCGGCAGGCAACACCGTGGTGCTCAAGCCGGCCGAGGTCACCCCGTTGACTGCGCTCAGGCTGGCCGAGCTGGCGTTGGAAGCGGGTCTCCCGGAGGGCGTTTTTGCCGTTCTGCCAGGCCAGGGCTCGGTGGTGGGCGAACGGTTCGTCACACATCCGTTGGTACGCAAGGTCTGCTTCACCGGTTCCACGTCGGTCGGTAAGAAAGTCATGTCCGGAGCGGCCGAGCAGGTGAAGGCCGTGACGCTGGAATTGGGCGGTAAGAGCGCAAACGTCATCTTCGCCGACGCTGATCTGGAAGTCGCTGCCGCGGCGGCGCCCGGCGCCGTTTTCGACAACGCCGGCCAGGACTGCTGCGCCCGTTCGCGAATTTTGGTGCAGCGCAGCGTGTATGAGAAGTTCCTCGGACTGCTCGAGCCCGCGGTCAAGAACTTCCGCGTGCGTCGCCCGCCCGATCCCCAAGCCGAGATGGGCCCGCTGGTCACGGCTGGGCAGCTGGCCTCGGTGGCTGCTTACGTCGAAGGCACTGACATTGCCTTCACCGGAACAGTTCCCGAAGGTGCCGAGATCGAGAACGGCTTCTGGTATCCCCCGACGGTCGTCCTTCCTGCCTCTTCCCGGGACCGCATCTGGCGCGAGGAGGTGTTCGGTCCCGTCGTTGCCGTGCTGCCGTTCGAGGACGAAGCGGACGCTGTGACAATGGCGAACGACAGCGACTTCGGTTTGTCCGGTTCCATCTTCACCTCGGATGTCGGACGAGCACTCCGGGTGGCGCGCGGTATCGAGGCGGGAAATCTTTCCGTGAATTCGCATTCATCGGTGCGGTTCTGGACGCCGTTCGGCGGATTCAAACAATCCGGACTCGGTCGTGAACTCGGACCCGATGCTCCTGCCGCCTTCACCGAGGTGAAAAACGTATTTCTGGCAACCTGAGCGGACTTGACGATGAGCAATTTGCCGCGTCCATAACGTGATCCATGGCGGCCCACACCCCATAGATGTGCGCCGCACCAACGAAAGGAACCCTCGAACATCATGTCTGGTCGTCTTGCCGGCAAGGTCGCGGTCATCACCGGAGGCTGCTCGGGCCTCGGCCTGGCTACCGCCAGAAAGTTCGTCGCCGAGGGCGCGAAGGTGGTGATCGGCGACATCGACGATGTCCGCGGGCCGGGTGTTGCGGAGGAATTGGACGGCCGCTACCTGCATACGGACGTCACCGACCCAGACGGCGTGAACGCCCTGTTCGAGTTGGCCAAGAGAACGTACGGCAGGGTCGACATCGCTTTCAACAACGCCGGCATCTCGCCGCCCGAGGACGACTCGATCCTGACCACCGACCTGGCCGCCTGGCGAAAAGTCCAGGAAGTCAACCTGACGAGTGTCTATCTGTGCTGCAAGGCGGCCCTGCCGTACATGATCGAGCAGGGCAAAGGTTCGATCATCAACACGGCCTCTTTCGTCGCCGTGCTCGGTGCGGCCACATCGCAGATCTCCTACACCGCCTCGAAAGGCGGCGTGCTGGCGATGAGCCGGGAACTGGGCGTCCAATTCGCACGCAAGGGCATCCGGGTCAATGCACTGTGCCCCGGTCCGGTGAACACCCCGCTGCTGCAGGAGCTCTTCGCCAAGGACCCGGAACGGGCCGCCCGCCGGCTCGTGCACATCCCGATGGGCCGGTTCGGTGAGCCGGACGAAATCGCCAATGCCGTGCTGTTTCTCGCATCCGACGAGAGCAGCTTCATCACGGCCTCGCAATTCCTGGTGGACGGCGGGATCTCCGGCGCCTATGTGACCCCGCTGGACTGATCTGACGGCCTGCACCTGGAGACAAGCGATCTGACACCGGGTCGCGGTCTATCTGAGCAACCGATCCCGCACCAGGAGGAACCCCGTGGCCACAATGCCCGTCATCGGCATCAGCACGTACCGGGAACCGGCCAGTTGGCTTACCTGGTGCGAGGTTCCGGCGGTTCTGCTACCGGCGCGGTACGTCGACGCAGTGCGGGCGGGCGGTGGCATTCCGGTCCTGCTGCCGCCCGTCGGACCGGGCGACGACGTCAGCGAACTGGTGCGCCGACTCGACGGCCTGGTGATCGCCGGCGGGGCGGACGTCAATCCGGCTCGCTACGGCGAACAACCGCATGAACGGACGTCGGGGTGGCGTGACGACCGCGATGTGTCCGAGTACGCGCTGCTGGACGCGGCGGAGGATCTCGGCCTGCCGGTGCTCGGCATCTGCCGGGGAATGCAACTCATGGCCGTTCGAGGCGGGGGTCGCCTGCACCAACACGTTCCTGATCTGGTCGCCAACGACACGCACTCTCCTGGGCCGGCCCTGTACGGCCCGATCGAGGTTTCCGTCGTGCCGGGCACCAGACTCGCCGGCATCGTCGGGAGGGAGCTCGTCGCGCGCTGCCATCACCATCAGGCGGTGGCCGAACATCCGGGATTCGTCATCAGCGGGCGGGCGCCGGACGGCACCGTGGAAGCGATCGAAGCGGAGACCGACCGATTCCAAGTCGCCGTCCAGTGGCACCCGGAAACCGACACCGACATCCGACTGTTCGAAGCCCTTGCCCGGGCTGCGGAATGAACACACGCTGTCGCCGTTACCGAGGACTTCCAACCGACAACCTCCAACCGACAACTTTAGAACCGAGCACCTACAAACCGAGCACCTACAACCGGGACTTCCAACCGGGCGGCTGCGGCGACCCTCTGCTTGGCCAGCCCGCCCCGTAGTACCGGCTCGTTCCCGCAGTGCCATCCGTCGTCGCCGCCACGCCATCCGTCGTTCCCGCAGTGCAATCCCTCGTTCCCGCAGTGCCATCCGTCGTTCCCGCAGTGCAATCCCTCGTTCCCGCAGTGCCATCCGTCGTTCCCACAGTGCCGTCCCTCGCTCCCGCAGCGCAATCCCTCGTTCCCGCAGCGCAATCCGTCGTTCCCGCAGTGCAATCCCTCGTTCGCGGCTGCGATCCACAGGCCCCGGTCGTTGGGCGGCCGCCGGCACCGGACAGGATCGAGCCATGGATTTCACAGCGCTGACAACCGCCGCTCAAGAGCGGCTGGATCCGCTCGCCTGGGACTATTACGCAGGCGTCGCCGGGGGCGACCCGGACACCGATGCTGACGCTTGGAAACGACTGTGGCTGGTGCCGCGCGTGCTGCGAGGGCTCAGGTCGGTGGACGCGTCACTCGTTCTGGGCGGCGCTGCCGTTCGGACGCCGATCATGATCGCTGCCACCGCTGCACACGGGCTTGCGCATCGTGACGGCGAACTGGCAACCGCGAAAGGCGCCGCGGCTGCTGGAGCGTTGATGGTCTATTCCAGTTCGGCGGCCGTCGAGGTTACCGACTTCGGCGCAGGGGCCGCCTGCCCCTGGTGGGCGCAGGTCTACCTGATGAAGGATCGTGCCAGAAGCGATGACTACATAGCCCGTTGCGCCGCTGCCGGCGCACAAGCACTCGTGCTGACCGTCGACAACACCGGAACTCTCAGCGACGCGCCGTTTCGGCTGGCCGGCAGGAACGGCATGACGGCCATCCCTGGAAATTTCCCCGGATTGACCTGGGACCAGATGTCGGCGCTGATCGAGCCGGATCTGCGGCCGGAACACATCGCCGAGGTGGCCGCTGCTTCCGGCCTGCCGGTACACGTGAAAGGGGTACTGCATCCGGATGACGCAGTGGCTGCCGCGGAAGCCGGTGCGGCCGGAATAGTGGTGTCCAACCACGGACGCAGACAGGTCGCCGGCGTCGTTCCGACAGCCGTCATGCTGCCCGAAGTAGTTGCGGCGCTTGCCGGGCGGGTACCGGTGATGGTGGACGGCGGCATATCCTCGGGCGTCGATGTGCTGCGCGCAATGGCGCTCGGGGCCGCGGGTGTCGGCGTCGGAAGGCCGGTGCTGTGGGCCCTGGCGACAGCCGGCAGCGCCGGCGTGACTGACATGTTGAACACTCTCACGGCCGAGCTTCGCCAATCCATGGCTGCCGTCGGGGCGGGCTCCCTGGACGCCGTCGACCGGAGCATCGTGCGCTTGCCTGGTTGAGTGTTCCGGGTCGACGGTATGACCCTCTGGCTCGGCTACTCACCACTGTTACTCCGGAGACGTTGACCGGAACCTCGTGGGGTTGTGCATTCTGTCGTCCGGCCTGCGCGTCGCTGGACAACTTGCCGTTCGCTGACAGCGTGCACTTCGCCGGACGGAGCACCTTGCGGGACAGGGTGCGCTTCGTGGGACAGGGTGCGCTTCGCTGGGCGGAGCACTTCACCGGACCAGGTGCTTTGCTGGTCAGGGTGCGCTTCGCCGGACAGCTTGGTCAGGTGCGTCTGCCCCCGCAGCCCCTCAGCGTGTGCCACGCTTGAACTCGTGCGTATGCAATTCGCGACCGGCCCGGATCCGACCGATCTCCTGACCCTGCCCTGGTCGACCCCGTTGGAGGACTGGCCGAAGGAGAAGCTGGTCAGTCTGCCGCGGGGAATCTCGCGGCACGTCGTGCGGTTCGTGCGGATCGGCGGAATCGTCTACGCGATCAAGGAGATCAGCCAGGGTCTGGCCGAGCGTGAGTACGGCTTGTTGCGCGACCTGGCGAAGTCGGGCATTCCGGTGGTGCAGGCGATCGGAGTGGTCGCGAACCGCACCACTCCGAGTGGTGAACCGCTCGACGCGGCCCTGGTCACCAAACACCTGCGGTTCTCCCTCCCCTACCGGGCGTTGTTCTCCAGGCGTCTCGACGCCGACCTGGAGCCGAAATTGCTCGACGCGCTTGCCGAATTGTTGGTCCGCCTGCACCTCGTAGGTTTCGCATGGAAGGACTGCTCGCTTTCGAACACCCTGTTCCGCCGGGACGCCGGGGCGCTGGCGGCATACCTGGTCGATGCGGAGACGGGGGAGATGCGGCCGAGCCTGTCGAAGGGCCAGCGCCAGCAGGATCTTGACATTGCAGAGACGAATCTGGCTGGGGAGCTGTTGGACCTGCAAATGTCCGGGCTGCTGTCGGAGTCCGTTGATCCGCTGGCCACGGCTGTATCGGTGATCGACAAGTACGAGCATCTGTGGGCGGAGTTGACGCAGCCTCAGACCTTGGGCGAGGATGAGTGGTGGCGGGTCGAGCAGCGATTGCGTCGTCTCAACGACCTCGGCTACGACGTGGCGCAGATCCAGATCGACGAAAAGGACGGTGACCCGCACGTCCTGATGCAGACCCAGGTGGTCGAGGCGGGGCATCACCGGCGGCGGATGTTCAACTTGACCGGCTTGGACATGCAGGAGAATCAGGCGCGTCGGGTACTCAACGATCTCGACTACTACCGGTCCAAGGCAGTGATGCCCGAAACCGAGGTGGACGAGGACACCGTTGCCCGGCACTGGGTGAGCGATGTCTTCGAGCCGGTGTTGGAAGCGATCCCCGAGGAGCTTGCCGCGAAGTTGGAGCCGGCAGAGATATTCCACGAAGTACTCGAGCATCGGTGGTTCCTGTCCGAGGCCGCGGGTCGTGAGGTGTCCATTGAGGACGCGGTGAAATCTTATGTCGACAATGTGCTCCGTTTTCGACGCGACGAGCAGTCACTGCTCGATCCCGATCTCATGGGCAACGGCTTGATGAACGCAGATGCAGATTTCGAGAGCGCCGACCTCGACCCCGATCAAGCCGACGACGACGCGGCTTGGGAGGCGGCCGCCCTGCGGTACGGCGGTTGATCGACACGGCGATTGAACGACACTGCGGTTAACGACACGGCGGTTGAACGACGCCGCCGGAGCCTGCTGCCAGTCCGGCACCCGCTGCGGATCAGCCCAACAGGAACTCGATGTGCATTGATCTCCGGCGCGTCCGGCTCTACACCGGGACGATATCGAGTAATCAATGAACTGTCACCAGCAACCACAAACTTCTCGACGACCTTGCCGACAGCTCGTTCATTCACCGACAGGAGTGGTGACTTTAGTTCGAGCAGATCGGCATTTTGTGCGGAGCCCCTTCTACAAACACTGCTTGAACGACGAATACACGTGCGCTACCGACGGAAATTCCGCCGTTGAGTTCACACCGTTGCGTTGCCGACTGATTGCCCTGCTGAAAGGTTCGTCCTGATCACAACTCGGTTCGCACTCGCAGGCCCAGTCGGGGGCGGCAGTGGCGAGAGCGCGCTGCATTGATCTGCAGTTCGTCATTGTTCATAGCGCGATTCCCACGTACTTGGTCTCGAGATATTCCTCAATGCCTTCGGCCCCTCCTTCGCGCCCCAGACCGGATGCCTTGACGCCACCGAACGGCGCGGCGGGGTTGGAGATGATGCCCTGATTGATGCCGACCATTCCAGTCTCCAGACGCTCGGCCACACCTAGCGCTCTGGTGAGATTCTCCGTGAAGGCGTACGCGACCAAGCCGAATTCCGTGTCGTTAGCCAGGGCGATGCCCTCGTCGTCGGTATCGAACGTCGTGATGGGCGCAACGGGGCCGAAGATCTCCTGGGAAAACATGTCGGCGGTGTGCGGGACATCGCTGAGTACGGTGGGCGCATAGAAATAGCCTTTGTCCCCCACCGTTCTTGCACCGGTCAGCACCTTCGCTCCTCGGTCGAGCGCGTCGGCCACCAGCTCTTGCACCTTGCTGATCGCGGCCGCGTCGACCAGAGGGCCGACCTGCACTCCTTGGTCGATCCCCCGACCGATCACCAGGTCGCCCATACGCTCGGCCAGCCGTTGGGAGAATTCTGCGGCCACGGACTCGTGCACGATAAAGCGGTTGGCTGCGGTGCACGCTTCCCCGATGTTGCGCATCTTGGCCAGCATCGCCCCATCGACAGCACGATCCAGATCGGCATCGGCGAAGACCACGAACGGCGCGTTGCCGCCGAGCTCCATACTCACTTTCAGTACCTGTTGCGCCGACTGCTCGATCAGCCGCTGCCCTACGGGCGTCGACCCGGTGAAGGTCAGTTTGCGCAACCGGGGATCCCGGATGATCGGCTCCGACACCTCGCCCGAGTGCGAGGTTGTGATCACATTGACCACGCCGGCCGGCACACCGGCCTCTGTGAGCAGCTGAGCCAGTGCCAGGCTGGTCAACGGTGTCTGGGCGGCCGGCTTGAGAACGACTGCGCAGCCTGCTGCCAGCGCAGGTCCCAATTTGCGAGTACCCATCGCCAGCGGGAAGTTCCACGGCGTGATCGCATACACCGGTCCGACCGGCTGCTTCATGGTGAGCAAGCGGGTTCCACCCGTAGGTGCGATCGAGTAACGGCCTGAGATACGGACGGCCTCCTCGGAGAACCAACGGAAGAATTCGGCACCATAGGCGACTTCCCCCCGGGCCTCCGCCAACGGCTTACCCATCTCCAAGGTCATCAACAGCGCGAACTCCTCGGTCCGTTGGACCAGAAGTTCGAATGCTTTGCGCAGAATCTCAGCCCGGGCACGTGGATCGGTTTTCGCCCAATCTTTCTGGGCCGCCACGGCGGCGTCGAGCGCGAGCATGCCCTGGGCGGGCGTCGCATCGGCCACCTCCGCCAGTATCTCGCCGTTCGACGGGTCCTCTACCGGCACGGACCCATCAGCTTCGAGCCATTTCCCTCCGATGAACAGACCGGTCGGCACGGCCGAAACGACCTCCTTTATGCGTGCCGCGGTGATGGCGGTGATCGTGTCGGCGCTGCGTCGGCTGGTGGTGTCGGTCGACTGAGTCATGGTTGCCTCTTCCTTCGTTCCTCACCGGAGCGGTGCCCAGTTCGATCCTATTCATCCGGCCGCATGGCCGGTCTGCAATCCCGCCGGTGAAGAGTTGCGCTCGGCTCAATTCGCTACTATAGTCGAACATACGTTCGAGTCAAGCGAAGGAGATGGGAATGGAGCAGGAGTCGCTAGGCTGGTCCGCGGCTGCGGCTGCCCTGCCCGACGCAGACACGCTGCGTCGGCTGGCGAAGTCCGAACCATTTGACCTCTCGGCGGCCGAGTTGATCGACTTCATCGTCTGCGCGGAAAGGCTGCAGTCGTTCGTGCAGGCACTGCAGATCAGCGCCGTCGCGGAGTTCGCCAGACCCGGACGGTGCGGTGATGTGTCGGACCTGGTGGACATGCTGACCGAGAAGGGCGGGCGGGCCAAGCTCTCCGATGGGTCGATTGACGTTGATGTTCTCGAAGCCCTGGTGCAGGAGCAGACTCGGCGCTTGGCAGCAGCTGAGATCGCAGCTGCACTGCGTCAGTCTTCGATCGGCGCGGCTCGCCGGGTAGACGCAGCACTTGAGTACGCCGACGAACTGCCGGCTACGTTGCGGGCGCTTCGAGAAGGCCGGATCGACAAGGCCCGCGCGTGGGTGATCGCTGATCGCACCGGGAATTTGGACCCAGACCTTCGAAACGAGCTGGAGTCGTCCATCGTCCCGCTCGCGTTCGACCGCACCCCGGGACAATTGAAACCGCTGGTCGATCGGCGTGTCGTCGCAGCCGACCCCGATGCCGCCAAGAAGCGCGCCGAAAAGGCACGGAAGGAGCGCACCGTCGACCACTTCCCAGGCGACGACGGGATGGGTGTCATCCGTGCGATCCTGTCTGCGGACGGTGCAGTTGCGGTGGCAGAGTTGCTCGACTCGATGGCGCGGGCCACTGCGGGTGCCGACGATCGACCCATTGCTGCCCGTCGCGCAGATGCGTTGACCGACATCTGCATCTCGTTGCTTCAGGACGGATTCGTCGATGTCGGCGTAGTACTGGGCAAGGTAAGCGACTGCGGAGCGTCCGAATCCAGAACTGACGCCGAATCGTTCGAAGAGGCCGGCGATGCAATCGTCCGCAATCCGGGCAGCGAGTCAGAGGAACTTTCCGACGAACACGACGCGGCCTATGGAAACCATGTGGACGGCCTATCCGACGGTGTTCCCCGTGAGGGAATTGCAGACAACGGTTCACGTGCGGCAGGCATATTCCGTGGACCTACTCGAAGCCCTGCAGAATCGGCCCGAATCCGGACACACCACGGCAGAGAGACGCATTTCAACCTCACCATGTCGGCTGCCGCCTTCGCAGCGCTCAGCGAGAGCCCCGCCGAACTCGTCGGCCATGGCTGCATCACAGCCGACATCGCCCGAATGATGGCCGAATCGCTGAGCTCGTTGGCCGTGATCGTGGTGAACGGTGCTGGTCAGGCCACCGCAGTTGGTTCCACCACCTACGCGGCGCGGCAGACCATCGCAGACAGGGTGATAGCGGCTGCCGGCACCTGCCGATTCCCATCCTGCCGACAAACCGCGCACAAATGCGATCTCGACCACCGGCAGCCGTTCGATCACGACAATCCCGCTCGAGGTGGTTCGACCGAAATGTCGAATTTGGATCCGCTGTGCCGAAATCATCATTTGTTGAAAACGCATGCTGGCTGGCGAGCCGCCCGTGATCCGGAAGACGGGTTGACCTTGTCCTGGATCAGCCCGACAGGGCACAGATATGTCAGCGCTCCTCGGCAATTCCAGCTGGCCGACGAGGCTGCGATGCCTGACGAGCGACGTTGCGGTGTCACCCGGGACGGTCACCGCGGATCAGCAAGCGGCAGCAGATACGGCGCTGGAACCGCTGAGCGGGAACATGCTGAGGCCTGTGCAGACGCGCTGCCTGTGCCCTTTCCGGTGGAAACTGGTTCGGGTAACGCCGATCTAGTTGTCACTGTCCGTCGGTTGCTCCAACGTGCAGAAAAGGACCGCATTCGCGCAACCACCGAAACGGCAATGGTTCGTCCTACCGCCGTGCCGCACCTCACCTTCACGCTCGGTGTAGCCAACGGACGAATACCACCTCGCAGCTACGATGATTCTTGGCACGAAGATGAGGACGCCCACGGTGATGACGATCACCGTAGCCACGAGGAATGTGCGGACGGTTACGAGCCTCCGACCCAAGCTTTTCTCAGGCGTTTCTGTACGCCTGAAATCGTGCAAGGCCATTCGGGGACCTGGGCCCGCAATGTGAAACTCATGAGTGGGTCCATCAGGCCGGATCCGGAAGCGCCACCATTCTGACTGATTCGGGCCGCTGCTGATGCACCTGCGCAGGAAACGCAGCAGCAGTCTTCAGATGCGAGCGCAACCGGCCGCTGGCAACGTCGTCCACCCTGGACACCAGAACAGACAAACGAGCGGCAGCACGGCACAGAATCCGATGGCCCGGAAGCTCGCCTGCGACGATCGGGTCGGCAAGAAAGAGGGCCGCCGAGGGGACTTGAACCCCTAACCCCCGCATTACAAGTGCGGTGCGCTACCAATTGCGCCACGGCGGCAAGCCCGGCGAACCGGACGGGAGGTCAGCTTAGTCGGTGTGCGGCGGCCAGCGACATCCACCGTTCTGCCCGCCGAGGCATCAGTTGCTCAGCTGAGCGGGTTCTTCCCGCCGAGGGCTGTCCAAGCTGCCGGCTGTCGTCAAGATCGCGCGGCACTCGTCGGGGCTGACACCCATCAACGCAGACAGGGCCGCAATGGCACCGGAGTCGAGGGTCATCACACCAGAGGCGGAAGGCTGCGCCTGATGCTGCAGCTCGATCCATCGACGGACTGAGCCCAGCCGGACATCGTCGCTCTCGCGAAGCTCCTGGATGTCGATGGTGACCGGGCTGCTGCCTTCGGCGTCCTGACGGTGCCCGATCACTCGCTCGGCATCGGCGACGAGGCTGCCGATGTTCTCGCCGAGCGCCTTGGCGAGGACCCACAGCACATCTACCCGCAATGATCGATGTCCGGTTTCGTAGTTCGCCAGCGCAGCCTTCGAGATGAGCCCCCCGGTCCGCGAGGCAACCTGAGATTGGGTCAACTTCTGCCGGCGGCGGGAGTCCCGCAAGAGTCGACAGACTGCGGCGGCGAACATCTCCTTCGACCACGAATCGACAGCTTGGCTCATCAATCTCTCCGATGCTCGTCAAAAGCCGCGCACTGCTACGCAGCGACAACTCATCTAAGCACATTTGCAGCCCAATTCAACCCTTTTGGCCCAACGAACCGATTTTGCGTGACTTTGAGTGACGATTGGCGCGACTTTCACCGCGCCGACTCTCCCCGGGCAAGAGGGGTCCGCGTGCGCGACCGCCGCCCCCCCCGCCGGCGCCCGTAACATTTCCGGCGTGACCATCCTTCCCATCGTCATTTGCGGTGAGCCGGTTCTGCATCGGTCGACAACCGTCGTCACGACGTTCGACGACGGTCTGACGGCTTTGATCGACGACCTGTTCGAGACGAACTCGGCTGCGAACGGCGCCGGCCTGGCCGCGAACCAGGTCGGGGACAGCAGGCGGGTGTTCGTCTACGACTGCCCGGACGACGACGGAGCCCGTCGCAAGGGATACGTGGTGAATCCGACGATCGAGACGTCGGCGGTCCCGGAGGGTATGCCCGACCCGGACGACGACTACGAGGGCTGCCTATCGGTACCCGGAGAGAACTTCGCCACCGGCCGTGCGGACTGGGCCAAGGTCAGCGGGGTGGATGCGACGGGCGAGCCGGTCGAGATCGAAGGCACCGGATTCTTCGCCCGCTGTCTGCAACACGAAACGGACCACCTGAACGGACTGCTCTACCTCGACCGACTCGTCGGCCGCAATGCGCGCGCCGCGAAGAAAATGATCAAGGCGAACGGTTGGGGCGTACCGGGAAACTCGTGGTTTCCCGGACGCGACGCCGACCCCTTCGGTCACTGAAAAGCTGGAATCCTGACACGCTGCCTCCGGTCGTTGACAAGCAGTTCGGGTCACCGGCAAGCAGGACGGGTCACCGCAAGCAGAATGACCCGAACACAAGCAAGCGACCACCGTCCGCGCCGCCGGGCGAACAAGCCACCGTCTGCACCGCCGGGCGAACAAGCCACCGTCTGCGCCGCCGGCCGAACAAGCGACCACCACTCAGCACCGCAGGCAACGGGGCTGTCAGCAGCGCGCGTCGTAAGGTATTCCGGTGACCGCCAACGATCTTCCTCCCGGAGAAGCCGACAATGCCGACCAGGGCCGCTCGAATTCGGCCGGCTCCGAGAATTCGTCCCCGAAATCTTCGGGATCTGAATCGGGTCGCGACAAGGCGTCTTTGGTCGTGTTGGCCAACCGGCTCCCGTTCGACCTGGAGCAACAGCCCGACGGCAGCACCAAAGCCCGGCAGGCGCCCGGCGGCCTTGTAACCGCTCTGCAACCGATCCTGTCGCGTCGTCACGGCGCGTGGGTCGGCTGGCCGGGTACTGCGGACACCACCTTGGAGCCGACCACTACCGGCGGGCTGACGCTGGAACCGATCGCGCTGTCCACGGACGAAGTGAACGACTACTACGAGGGATTCTCGAACGCCACCCTGTGGCCGCTCTACCACGACGCCGTCGCCGCCTCGGAGTTCCATCGTCCCTGGTGGGACTCCTACCACGCGGTCAACGCCCGGTTTGCAGAGCGCGCCGCCGAGGTCGCCGCACCTAACGCCACCGTTTGGATCCACGACTATCAGCTACAGCTGGTCCCCGAAATGCTGCGGCAGCTGCGGCCTGACGTCCGCATCGGCTTCTTTCTCCACATACCGTTTCCACCTGCCGAATTGTTCAATCGATTGCCATGGCGCCGTCAGATCCTCACGGGCCTGCTGGGTGCTGATCTCATCGGCTTCCAATTGCCGGGAGGCACGCGAAACTTCGTCCGGCTGGCCCGTTCACTTCTGGACGTTCCCACCAATGGCGGGCTGCTCAGCTACGACGGTCGCACCATCCGGGTGGCGGCCTTCCCCATCTCCATCGATTCTGCCGCCCAGTCAGCACTCGCCGCCACTCCGGAGGTGCGCGAGGCGGCGAAGAAGCTTCGGGTCGACCTCGGCAGTCCGAGCAAGATCATCCTGGGGGTCGACCGGCTGGACTACACGAAAGGAATCGACGTCAGGCTCACCGCCTTCCGCGAGTTGCTCGCGGAGAAGGACCCCTCCGTCGAGGATGCGGTGATGGTGCAGATCGCCACACCCAGTCGCGAACGGCTGCAGTCCTACATCAAGATGCGAGAGGGCATCGAGCGACAGGTCGGCTCGCTCAACGGTGATTTCGGCAAGATCGGCCGGCCCGCCGTGCACTACCTGCACCAATCGTTTCCCCGCGAAGAGCTGGCCACGTTCTACGTGGCAGCCGATGTGATGACCGTGACGCCGCTGCGAGACGGCATGAATCTGGTCGCCAAGGAGTATGTCGCCTGCCGTGTCGACGGTGGCGGCACCTTGCTGTTGAGCGAATTCACCGGCGCGGCGCGAGAACTGCGCGCCGCCCTGCAGGTCAACCCGTACGACACGGACGGGGTGAAAGACGGATTACGCGCCGCTCTGACGATGTCGACGGTTGCCGCCCGGCGTCAGATGCGATCACTTCGCCGCCAGGTGCTGACCCACGATGTCGACCGGTGGGCGGCCGCGTTCCTGAGTGCGCTGGAAGGCACCAGGGACCGCGTCGCCGATGCCAGAAAACGTTTGCCGTCCGAGGTTCTGGAAGCTCTTGACGAGGTCTCCACCACAGAGCGGCTGCTGATCGCCACCGACTTCGACGGCACCCTTGCGCCGATCGTCGACGATCCGGGGACCGCGCGTGCACTGCCCGGGTCGGTCGAAGCGCTGCGATCGCTGGCTAGCATTTCCGATACCGTTGTCGCGGTGGTTTCCGGCCGCTCCCTGGCGGATCTCCGAATGTTCCTGGGCGAGAACGAAAACTTGCAACTCGTCGGAAGTCACGGCGCCGAGGTCGCCAGTCCGACCGCCGACGGGTCCCAGTATCCGGAACACACCGGCCACAGCGAGCTGGCCGAAACAGCCGCAGCTCGGCTGGCGGAGCTCCGGCTGGCCCTTGCCGAGCTCACCGACCGATATGGGCGGGTGAATCTGGAGCCGAAACCTACCGGCATCGCAGTCCACCTGCGCGGAGCCAACGAGGACGAGGCCCGCGCCGTCACCACGGTGATCGAGAAGGACCTCGCCACCCTGCCGGGAGTCCAGCTGCTCCGCGGCAAGATGGTTCTCGAGCTGACCGTTGTCGCCACCGACAAAGGGCAGGCAGTCCAGCAGATCGCCCGCGATAATCGCTGCACCGCAATTGTTTTCATCGGCGACGACGTCACCGATGAAGATGCCTTCCAGTCATTGGGCTCGCACGACGTCGGAGTCAAGGTCGGCGACGGTCCGACGGCCGCGACCGTGCGGATCGTCGACCCGGCCATGGTCCGCGACCTGTTGCAGACCCTTGATTCCGCTCGACGCCGTAGCCGAGGGCGGGACGCAGCCGCACAATCGGCCAGGTGATACTGGCGAGGCGGCCTGGGTGATGCTGGCGGGGCTGGACCTTCGCGGCGGCGGCCCGGATGCTCGGAGCTGCTGCGGTCTGCCGCGAAACAGCGTCGACGGCCAAGGCGGCCTGGACCTTCGGCGCGGCGGCGGCCCGATCCTCGGAGCCGCTGCAGTCTGCCGCGAAAAAGCGTCGACGGCCAAGGCGGCCTGGACCTTCGGCGCGCCGGCGGCCGGATGCTCAGAGCCGCGGCGGTCCGGTGGTGGTACCTGGCATGAACGTTGTCGGCAACACGACGCGGCGTCCGTGTGGGCTGCGCGCCGGATCCAGCAGCATCCGGCCGGCCTGCCTGCCCTTCTCTCCGACCGGCTGGGCAACGGTGGTCAGGTCGGCGTCCAACGCAGCCTTGATCCCGTCGAACCCGGCAACCGAGACGTCCTCCGGAACTCGCTGCCGACGCCGGGCCAGCTCCTGGATGGCGCCGAGAGCCAGCACATCGGAGGTCGCGATCAGCGCCGTGATGCCAGGATCCAGCGACAGCACGTGCGCAGCAGCCGACGCACCAGCCGTGAGCGAATGGTCGAACCTTTCGACCACCGGCACCCGGTCCCACGCGACACCGGCCGCCATGAATCCGTCCCGCAGTCCTGCCAACCGGTTGCGCTGCACGTGATAGTGCGCGGCCTGTTGCCGCGCCTGGTCGACCAGACCGTCCCGATTGGCCCGGCCCAGGCGCATGCACACCACACCGACGCGGCGGTGGCCAAGAGCCAGCAGGTGTTCGGCGACACCTCGGGCGGCGGCCCGGTCGTCGATTCCGACCAGATCGGCCCCCTCGAGGGCCGGCTGGTCGCAGATGACGGCCGGAACCGGCCGAGCAAGGACGGCGGCCAGATGCGGGTCGTCGTCCGGCATGGAGTATGCGATGAATCCATCAACAGCCGCGCTTGACACCGCCAGGGTGTCGTCGGAATCGGGACTGGCCGGCACCAGGAGCAGGCCGACCCTGGCGTGGTCGCACTCCAGGGTCAGACCCTCGAGGAAAGCGACCGCGGCAGGATCTCGGAACGCGTACGACAACTGCTCGGTCAACAGCAGCCCGATGGCGCCGGCCTTTCGGGTGCGCAGCGATCTGGCCACCGGATCAGGCCCGGGATAGCTCAACCTCCTCGCCGCGTCCATCACCCTGGCGCGCAACTGCGGGGACAGCTGGTCCGGCCGGTTGTAGGCGTTGGAAACAGTCGTCCGGGAGATTCCGAGCTCGGCCGCCAGCGAGGCCAGGGTGGCCGGCGGCCTCGACCGAGAACGTTCCATAAATGCACGGTAGCCGTCAGCAGGACGCGGGCAGACGGCTCGCGGCCGAATGGATGAACAGATCCGGCTTGGAAAGCGCTTACCAGTTTGGTCTTTCCTCCCGTCCACCGAACCGCTACCGTGACATGCAGCACGAGAAAGAGCCGCGTGGTGCTGCTTGCCAGAGCAGTCTCCGCTCTGCTTGCCCGGCCCCCGCGTCACGCAAAACCCGCACCACGCAAAACCCGCACCACGCAGAACCCGCACGCAGAACCCGCACCACGCAGAACCCGCACCACGCAATACCGGCACCACGCAGAACCGGCACCACGCAGAACCCGCACCACGCAGAACCCGCACCACCCAGTACCTGCACCAAGCAACACGTACATCACGCATTACCTACACCACGGACCGCCCGCGAGCGTCGGGCCGATCGGAAGAAGGAACCAGCAATGGCAGACGTCCAGTACGACGAAGCTTCTCGCATCTACCCGGGCAGCCCTCCGGTCCGCGCCGTCGACAAACTCACCCTCGACATCACCGACGGCGAGTTCCTGGTGCTCGTGGGCCCGTCAGGCTCCGGCAAGTCGACCGCCCTGCGGATGTTGGCCGGCCTCGAGGACATCAACGAAGGCCGCATCCTCATCGGCGGCCGCGACGTCACCAACGTGCCACCGAAGAACCGCGACATCGCGATGGTCTTCCAGTCGTACGCCCTCTACCCGCACATGACAGTCGCCGAGAACATGGGCTTCGCGCTCAAGCTCCGTGGCGTGAACAAGACGGAGATCGCCAGCAAGGTCCGCGAGGCTGCCGGCCTGCTCGACCTCGAGCGTTACCTCGACCGCAAGCCGAAGGCTCTGTCCGGCGGCCAACGTCAGCGCGTCGCCATGGGCCGCGCCATCGTTCGCGAGCCCTCCGTCTTCCTGATGGACGAGCCGCTCTCGAACCTCGATGCCAAGCTCCGCGTCGAGACCCGGGCCAACATCGCCGGTTTGCAGGCACGCCTGGGCACCACCACCGTGTACGTCACGCACGACCAGGTCGAGGCCATGACGATGGGCCATCGGGTGGCCGTGCTGGCACCCGGCGGCGTGCTTCAGCAGTGCGACACCCCCCGTGAGCTGTACGACCGCCCGACGAACGTCTTCGTAGCCGGCTTCATCGGCTCTCCCGCGATGAACCTGATCGACTCGACCCTGACCGCCGACGGCGTGAAGTTCGGTGACGTGATCGTTCCACTGACTCGCGAGCAGCTCTCGGAGGCAAGCTCGAAAGGGATGTCCAATGTGGTTCTCGGCGTTCGCCCGGAGAACCTGACGCTGTCCGATCATGGCCTGGCGATTACGGTCTCCGTGGTGGAAGAGCTCGGTGCGGAGTCATTCGTGCACGGAGCGGACACCAATGGTGACCGCTTCATCATTCGCGCCGAGGCGCGTACGCACCCCACTGTCGGCGCCACCATCCGCGCCTCGGTGACCGACACGACGCACGTCCATGTATTCGACAAGTCCACCGGCCTGCGGCTGGCGACCTCGGCTGCGGTGCCGGCCGATGCGATCAAGATGGGAAAGTAGCCTGAGAAATTGCCTGCAAGGTCGCGACTGCAAAGTAGGCCTGCAAAAGTAGCGACCGCAAAGTAGGCCTGCGAAAATAGGCCGCGCGAAACGCAGCGCAGCAAAACACAGCACAGCGCATCGGGCGGTCCGGTTCTCCGGGCCGCCCGTTGTGCTGTCTTCACACGTCGCTTCGCTCCCCCAAGCCCTGGTAGCTCGGGAGCTCGCGCATTCGTCGCAGTGGCGACAGAAATACCGGCAGAAATGCGAGGGTTCCTCCGACGGCCGCGACGAGCAAAGTGGTCCGAACACTGAAGGTCGTGCCGAGCACGCCGCCGATCAGCGCTCCGACCGGCATGGTGCCCCACACCAGGAACCGCATGGTCGCGTTCATCCGTCCAAGGAGCTCCGGTGGGCACAACCCCTGACGAAAGCTCACCTGGGTGATGTTGTAGACGACCACGCTCATCCACATCACAACCTGAACCAACGCCAAGAGCCCGAGCGACCAGTCGCGATGTACGAACGGCACCACGAAAGCACAGGGTCCGCTGATGGCGGCGGAGATCCAGATAGCCGGGCCCTGGCCAACCTTCTCGGCGAACCTGCCGGCCAGAACCGAGCCGAGCAGGCCACCGATCGCCGAGGTCGACGCGATCAGCCCGATCCAGCCGGCCGACAGCCCGAGCTCCCGAGCGAGCAACACGTAGAACACGGCGCCGGCCATCGCGCCGAACAAGTTGGCCGATCCGGTACACATGGCGATGGACCTGAGTGATCGGTTGCCGACGACGAACTTCAGGCCTTCTCCGATCTCGCGACGAAGATGCCGGTCGGGTTTGCGTTCTGGCCTCGCCGGCCGCAGTTTGATGGCCGCCACCCAGCCCGCTGACCACAAGAAGCTCAGTGCGTCGACGAGCACCGCGTAGGGCGCCGTCAACGCCTGGATGAGCAATCCACCGACACTCGGTCCGGCGATCTGCGAGACGGATTCGCTGGCTTGAAGTTTCGAGTTGCCCTCCACCAACAACTTTCGATCGACCAGCTGCGGAAGATAGGACTGGTAGGCGACGTCGAAGAAAACGGTGCAGACGCCGGTGAGCACAGCCACCAGATAGAGCTGGCCGATCGTCAATATGCCCAACCAGTACGCCAACGGCACCGACCCCAGCGCCGCCGCCCGGATGACGTCGTTGACGATCAGCACAGCCCGAAACCGCATTCGGTCGACCCAGGCGCCGGCGGGTAGGCCGACCAGCAAGAATGCGGCCGTCTCCAGGGCCGTGAGCAGCCCGACCTCGAAGGTGGTCGCTCCCACCACAAGAATCGCGACCAGTGGAAGCGCCAGTCCGCTGATCGTCGACCCGAATTGGCTGACGGTCTCGCCTATCCACAATCGGCGAAAATCCAGGTGATGCCACAGTCCACCGCGACGCGGCTTGCTCAGGTCCTGCTCGGCATCGGTCATAGCGGTCAGTCTCGAACAACTGATTGTGTTTTGTCAATCACTTATCTAGACTGGTCGTCATGAGAGGTCGCCGTGGCTGAACGCCGATATGCCACGGACCTGGAGGCAAAGGCGCTGGCATCCTCGCTGCGCCTGCGGATCCTGCGGATCTGCCTCGGGCAGGGCCGGACCAACAAGGAGATTGCACAGATCCTGGACCGTGACCCGGCGAGCATTCTGCATCACACCAGGACGCTGGTGCGGACCGGCTTTCTCCAGGCGCAGGAACAGCGGCGCGGGACCCGGGGTGCCCGGGAGATCCCCTATGTCGCGACCAAGAAGTCCTGGCAACTGAGCACTCCGGCGCTGGACCGATCCATGCTCGCCACGTTTCTGGAAGAGATCGCACTGGTACCGGCGTCCGAGGTGGACGCTGCTCGACTGGGGCTGCGCCTTTCAGCCGGCGACCTGGCCGAATTCCGGGCTCGATTCAGAGAGCTCCTGGACGATTTCGCCACTCGTCCGGATGATCCGTCCGAGCCGGCCTGGTCGGTATTCTTCGCAATCCACCCGGATCCGAACCGGCTCTGACAACCAGGCCCGGCTGCACTGGTGCCTCCAGCGATGCGACCGGAGTCGCCGCACGGCGGAACCCGGCCGTTCAGGCAGCCAGGGGACGCCGGGACCAGCCGCGTCTGGCCCGAGCGGAACCGACCACCCGGCAGATGCAGTAGATGGTGAACGAAATCGTCGTCACGTACGGGCTGATCGGCAGCGAGCCGCCGACCGCCAACGCGATGCCGCCGACCACCGCGGTCACCGCGAAAAGCGTTGCCAGGACCGGTACCCACAGGCTGGATGCCGTGACTCGCATTGCGGCCGCAGCCGGAGTCACCAAGAGCGCGAGCACCAGAAGGGCTCCGACGATCTGAACGGACATCGCGACGGCCAGGCCGAGGACCACCATGAAGATCGGGGAGAGCGCTCGAACCGGAACCCCTCGGGCTGCGGCAATATCGGGATCGACACTGGCGAACATCAAGGGACGCCAGAGAATCGCCAGCGCTGTCAGGACGACCACGGTGATCACTGCCAACCAGACCAGTTGCGGATCGTCGACCGCAACGATCTGACCCAACAGCGCAGAGAACTTGTTCGCCGATCGGCCTTTGTACAGCGAAACGAACAAGACCCCGAGCCCGAGTCCGAACGGCATGAGCACGCCGATCACCGACGACCGGTCGCGTGCGCGGGCACCCAGCAGGCCGAAGATCACCGCCGCCAGCAAGGATCCCAGCACCGAACCGGCGACCAAGTTGACGCCGAGCAGCAACGCAAACGACGCCCCGGCGAACGACAGCTCGCTGATTCCGTGAACGGCGAAGGTCAGGTCCCGCAACAGAACGAAGACGCCGATCAATCCACCGATCAATCCCAGCAGAGCCCCGGCGAGAATCGAGTTGTGCACCAGAGCCAACAAATCGCCGTAGTTGTCGAAATTGAACAACCGGTTCCAGATGCTCATCGGAACCAGCCCGAAGTGGTCAGAGCCGTGACGTCGGCCCCGTGCGCGGCTTTCATCGGGACCAGCCGGACCTGTCGGAGGGATGGTGCGACCCGTGATCATGCGTGCCGTGCAACGCATCCTCGCCCATACGCCCACCTTCACGGCTGTGGCTGGACCCCCGGCTGTGGCTTCGGCTGTGATCACCGTGAGCGGCATGGTCGTCCAGCGATTGGTGGAGACCGGCGGTCATGTCGGTCGCAGCTACCACGACGAGCCGGCCGTGCGCGGAAATCACGTCGACCGGTGCGTCGTACAACTCGGACAGCGACGACGAGGTCATCACCTCCTCGGGGGGCCCGAACCGGAAGCGACCGCCGGCCAGGTATAACACCTGGTCCACATATTCGAGGATCGGATTGATCTCGTGGGTGACGAAGATGACCGTGGTGTCGCTTGCCCGCCGCCGTTCGTCGATCAGCGCTGCCACCTCCTGCTGGTGGCGGAGATCGAGCGCGGCGAGTGGTTCATCGCAGATCAACAGCGCCGGGTCGCAGGCCAGCGCTTCGGCGATCCGGATTCGCTGGAGTTCACCGCCGGAGAGCATCGACACCGGGGCGTCCCCGAACGCGGATGCCCCGACGGCGGCGAGCAGCTCATCGATGGTTCGACGCAGCTCGCGGCGCCGCTCGCCGAACAGGATGGGCAAGCCCCAACGGTGTCCGTCGACTCCCATCCGCACCACGTCCCGGGCTTTGACCATGGTTCCCGGGTCCATTCCCAGCCGCTGCGGAACATAGCCGACGCGATCATTGCCGCGCCGAACCGGTACACCACCGATGCGGGCGGATCCGCCGGTCAGTGGCAGTTCCCCGAGCAAGACCTTGAGCAGGCTGGTCTTGCCTGCGCCATTCGCGCCCAGGACGGCGATGAACTGCCCGGCCTCGATTCGCAGGTTCAGATCCGACCACAGGGTGCGCGAGCCGTAGCCCAGAGATGCACGATCGAGCTCGACGACCGGGTGAGCGCCGAACGCCGGTGGAGTTTCCGCGAGGGGGTCGATCTGAGCGGCCGGACGGTTCCCGGTAACCGAACGCGGCTGGATCAACTGGACACCGCCACGGCGATGGCCTTCAGATTCGTGTTCATCCAGCCCACATAGTCGGTGCCGCGCGGCAAGGTCTCGGAGACCGGAACGACCGGGATGCCGTTGGCCCTTGCGACCGCCAGCGCCTGTTCGGTCTGCGGCCCCGTGGTCTGCGAGTTGTAGATCAGCGCCTTGACCTTCTTGCCGGTGAACAGGGCTCGATTCTGGGCGACCACGGCGGGGGCCGCGTCGCTGTCGCTTTCCACCGCTTCGCTGAAGGCGGGTGGGGTCAGGTTGACCAGTCCCGCTCCCTGCAGAAGATACAGCGGCACCGGTTCGGTGATGGCGACACCGACTCCCGCGCTCGTGGTTCTGATGCGGGCCTGGCCGCGCTGCAGGTCGGCCACCTTGCCGGTGAACACACCGGCATTCGTGGCGAAAGCGGTGGCGTCCGCCGGATCAATTGCACTCAGCACACTCTCGATCTTCTTCGCCACCTTCGTCACCGTCGGGAAGTCGTACCAGACGTGCTCGTTGAACGCGGCGCCCGCCGTCGGATAGCCCGAGATCCGGACTGCATCGAGCACTGTGCCCTTTGCGGCACCGGCCTCGATCATGCGGTTCATGAAATCGTCATAACCGCCGCCATTCTCGACGATAACTGCGGCTCTGGAGATCGCAAGCTCGTTCTGCGGTCCGGCCTCATAGGAATGTGGATCGGCGGACGGGTCCGAGACGATCGCCGTGACCCGAACATGGTTACCGCCGATCGCCGTTGCGATGCTGCCCCAGACGTCGGTCGAAGTGACGATCGAGATCGGGGTGCCGGCCGCGGATGTCGGCGCCGCCGGGGTAGAGCTGGCTGTGGTGCAGCCGGTGAGCATCGAAAGGGCGACCGTCAGGGCGCCGAGTCGCAGTGCCGGTCGGGCGGTGTTCACGTCGAATTCTCCAGGTTTGAGCCTTGTTGCGTTTGATAACCGTTCTCATATCGTAGACCACCGCGGCGGCTGGCATATTGCTCCTCCGGAGGCCAACCCGGAGCCGCTACCCTCGGCACAGCGCTCCAAGACATCGCCCCCAACACCAGTGCTCCCCGCACAGGGCTGCCGACACAGGGCTCCCGGCACAGTGCCGCCGACCCATCGCCACCCGACCGGGAGCCGCTGGGCGCCTCACGATGTACTACACGTGCTCGAGAGAGGTACTACCGGAGCTCGAGACAGAAGGCGGGTCGGCAATGGCGCTGTTGAACTTTCGGGACGTCGCCGACGGGTCTGCCGGGGCAGCGCTGCGACCGGGCCGGTTGTTCCGCTCCGCACAACCCTTCCACCTCGACGACGCCGACCTCGCCGTCCTGCGGAACGCCGGAATCGCCACGATCATCGACCTGCGCGAGCCACACGAACAGGTTCCGCCGGATTGGCAGCCCGCGCAGGCCCGCGGCGTGCGAGTCGTCCGGGTGCCGGTGGCCGACCAGATCCTGCCGTCGGTCCAGGCGCAGGCGCCCGCGCCCCGACTGCAGGGAGAGCCGGACTCGGTGCTGGAGGGTCACCGAATACTCGGCGACTTCTACAAGGCGATCATCGACCGGTCCGGTGCCCGGCTCGCGCAGGTGATGGCCGCCGTGGCGGTTGGCACACCCGTCCTCGTGCACTGCGCCGCCGGAAAGGATCGGACCGGCACCGTTGTGGCGCTGCTCCTGGACCTGATCGACACCGATACGGACCCCGTGGTCTCGGACTTCCTTCGCACCAACGACGCCCTGGATGAGGTGATGATGCAGCTCACCGGACAGACGACTGCTCAGGTGAGCGCTCGCCCCGAGGTGCCGCGCGGGCTTGCCGAGGCTCCTGAACCGGCGATCCGCGAGATGCTCCGCCACCTCCGGACCGAAGGTGGCGCGGCGCGGGTGCTGCGTCGGCACACCGACCAGGCTGTGCTGGAACGAGTGGTTGCTGTGTTGACGGAAAGCTGAGCCGGCGGTTACCCCGCTGGGTTGAGGTCCTGGCTGCTCAGAGCGCTCGGGTCAGCTCCTGGCTGCTTACAGCTCGCGCCGGCGCCGTGCCACCTCGGCAAGCACAACGCCGGTTGCGACCGATGCGTTCAGCGACTCGACGGTGCGGGCCATCGGGATGGAGACGGTGACATCGCAGACCGTCCTGGTGAGCCGGGCCAGCCC
>JAABUU010001119.1_pt1 | contig 48201 bp, 44 predicted proteins | sample 5559301 | NCBI WGS metagenome assembly JAABUU01 (sample SAMN10711884, study PRJNA513360) | rock metagenome | isolation source: Antarctica rocks | place: Antarctica: Victoria Land, Richard Nunatak white | reverse complement strand
GCCGCAGAGCACGCCGAGACAGCCGATGAGGCATGGACCCGGGTCCGGCGCTTCCTGCTCGATCACGGCTGACCAGGCCGACCCTGCCGACTCCGACCCTGCCGACGTACGGGCGTGTCTTCTCGCGTGGTGCGGTCGGCGGTTGGAGTGAGCGTGGCGCATCGCGTCGGCGCAGCACGAGAGTAGACACGTTCCTCCGCCAGAAGACAGGTGGCGGAGCAAGTCGCACGGCGGTTCTGCGGGCCAGAGCGTCCGAGGTCTAGCCGAACGCGAGGCGAGGGAGGTGAGGGAGACGAGGGAGACGAGGGAGACGAGGGAGTCCAGGGAGTCCAGGAGTCCTTGGGGAGGCCAGCAGCGCCGAGTCGACCTCAGGGCGAGGTTGATGAGCGTTGTCCGACTGTCACCCCGGTCCTACACTTCAGACTTCAGGCTCTTGCAGGAGGTCTTACGACGTGTCCCTCGGACCCAGCTCGACCGAGCAGCCAGGCAGCGCCGGGACGCTCGGTGCTGCGCTGCGGGCGGCCCGCGAGCAGGCCGGCCAGAGCATCGAGCAGGTCGCGGCCACGACTCGGATCCGGTCCACCCTGATCAGGGACTTGGAGGCCGACCGGCTCGCCAGCAGCGGCGCGGCGGTCTACGCCCGCGGGCACGTGCGGGCCATCGCCGGCGCCGTGCACGCCGACCCGGTCCCGTTACTCCAACTGTGCGACGCGGCGGGGGCAACAAGTGCCTCGGGCCCGGCAGTGGTCCCCGAGCCACTGCCGCGGCAGACGGTCGGTAGCTCGGTGCTGGGTCAGCCTTCGGCGCTGCGCGCCGAGCGTCGTGGACCCCGATGGGGCCTGGCCGTGACCGGTGCGGTCGTCGTGCTGGCCGGGGTGCTGTATGCGGCCAACCGCAACGGCGGCCCCGGGCAGCACCGACCGACCTCTGTCGACGGGCTGGGAACGCCTGCCACCTCCGCGCCGGTCCAGGCCGCGCCGAAGCCCGCGGCCCCGTCGCCCACCCTGGACCCGGGCGCCGTGGCGAAGCTGCCGACGCCGACCGGCGCGCAACTGCGCGTGCGCCTGATCGGGGGACCCTCCTGGGTCCTGGTGCGGCACGGCGCGACCGTCCTGTTCGAGGGGGTGCTGCCGGCCGGGTCGTTCCGCGACTTCTCTGACCCCGCCTACCTCAAGGTCAAGGTGGGCAACGCGGCCGCGGTCAACCTGAACTGCGACGGTAAGGACGGAGGCAGCGCGGGTGCGGCCGGCGCGATCGCCAGCTTCACCTGCACGGCTGCGGGTCTGGGTCCCGCCTGAGCCGCATTAGACTCAGCACGTGCCCGGCCGTCGTATCGCCCTCGTGACGCTGGGCTGCGCCCGCAACGAGGTCGACTCCGAGGAACTGGCCGGCCGGCTCGACGCGTCCGGTTGGGAGCTGGTCGAAGAGCCGGACAGCGCGGACGCCGTCGTGGTGAACACATGCGGCTTCGTCGAGTCGGCCAAGAAGGACAGCATCGACACGTTGCTGGCCGCCGCCGACACCGGCGCCAAGGTCGTAGCCGTGGGCTGTCTGGCGCAGCGGTACGGCGCCGAGCTCGCCGCCCAGCTGCCTGAGGCCGACGCGGTGCTGGGCTTCGACTCCTACGGAGAGCTGTCCACCCACCTGCAGTCGGTCCTGGACGGAGTGGCGGTCCCCAGCCACACCCCGGGGGACCGTCGCACGCTGCTGCCGATCAGCCCGGTGGACCGGGCGGTCAGCATTGAGCCCGGCGCGCTCGAGATCGGCATCCCCGGGCACGCCGGCGGCCCGACGGTCCTGCGGCGCCGGCTCGACGACAGCCCGGTCGCCCCACTCAAGCTGGCGTCCGGCTGCGACCGCCGCTGCGCCTTTTGCGCGATCCCCAGCTTCCGGGGGGCGTTCGTGTCCCGGCGCCCCTCCGACGTACTGGCCGAGGCACGCTGGCTGGCCGAGCACGGCGTCCGCGAGCTGGTCCTGGTGAGTGAGAACAGCACGTCGTACGGCAAGGACCTGGGCGACCTGCGGCTGCTCGAGACGCTGCTACCGGCCCTGACTGAGCTGGACGGCATCGAGCGGGTGCGCCTGTCCTACCTGCAGCCGGCCGAGCTACGACCCTCGCTCGTACAAGCGCTGACGTCCACGCCGGGGGTCGCGGCGTACTTCGACATGAGCTTCCAGCACGCCTCCGCCGGGGTGCTGCGACGCATGCGCCGGTTCGGCGACACCGAGCGCTTCTTGGACCTGCTCTCGCAGGTGCGCGCCACCGACCCAACCGTGGGTGTGCGCAGCAACGTCATCGTCGGCTTCCCCGGGGAGACCGAGGCCGACGTCGCTGAGCTCGAGCGCTTCTTGGTCCTGGCCCGGCTCGATGTCGTAGGGGTCTTCGGGTACTCCGACGAGGACGGCACGGAGGCTGAGCACCTGCCCGACCACCTGGCGCAGGACGTCGTGGACGCCCGGGTCGCCCGTCTGCGGCAGCTGATCGAGGAGCTGACCGCCCAGCGCGCCGAGGAGCGCATCGGCGAGGTCGTACAGGTGCTGATCGAGAGCGTGCACGGCGAGGTCGCGGAGGGTCGGGCCGCGCACCAGGCCCCCGAGGTCGACGGCGCGACGGTCGTGCACGGCGCCGGGCTCCAGGTGGGCGAGTTCGTGCCCGCGCTCGTCACGGGCAGTGTGGGCGTCGATCTCGTCGCCGAGCTGGTGTCCGCCGCCCTCCCGGCATGACCGCCGACGCGGTCGACGACGCGGCGGAAGCGATGGCCACCCCGCCGTCGACAGCGAGCAGCTGGAACATCGCCAACGCACTGACGATCCTGCGGCTGCTGCTCGTACCGTGGTTCGCCGCCTACCTGCTCGCCGACCGGGGGCAGGACCGCACGAGCCGGATCGCCGCCTTTGCGTTGTTCGCCCTGGCGTCCTACACAGACCGCATCGACGGGCAGCTGGCCCGGCGGCACAACCTGGTGACGTCCTTCGGCAAGCTGGCCGATCCCATCGCGGACAAGGCCCTGACGGGTACGGCGCTGATCGGCCTGTCGCTGCTGCACGAGCTGCCGTGGACGGTGACCGTCGTGGTGTTGTTCCGTGAGCTCGGCGTCACGGCGCTGCGCTTCTGGGTTATTCGGCACGGCGTGATCGCGGCCAGCCGGGGCGGCAAGCTCAAGACCCTGCTGCAGGGAGTGGCCATCGGGCTCTACGTGCTCCCGCTGACCGGCCTGCCGGCGAGTGCCCGCGCCGCAGTCATGGCGGTGGCCGTAGCCGTCACGGTGGTGACCGGGGTGGACTACCTGGCCCGCGCGCTCACTCTGCGGCGGACCAGTGCCCGGGCCGACATGAAACGGGCGAGAAGGGCTGCCCGGCGGTGAACGGCGCAGTGCTCGCCGTCGGAGACGAGCTGCTGCTCGGCGACATCGTCAACAGCAACGCTGCGTGGCTCGGCGAGCAGCTGGCCGCCGTCGGCGTACAGGTCGTGTCCTCGGCGATGGTCGGTGACGACGTGGAGCGACTGGCGACTGCCCTTCGACGCAGCCTGGACGATGCGGAGGTCGTCGTCCTGACCGGTGGTCTCGGTCCTACCGCCGACGATCGCACGCGCGACGCGCTGGCGCTGGTTGCCCGGGCGCCCCTCGAGCGGCAGCCGCGGATCGAGGAGCAGCTGCGGCAGGCCGTCGCGGCGTACGGCTTCCCGTTGCTGCCGGCGGTGCTGCAGCAGGCCGATGTGCCGCGAGGCGCGGAGGTCATCGACAACCCGGTCGGTACGGCGCCAGGGCTGTGGCTCGAGCTGGGCGGCAAGGTCGTGGTGGCCCTGCCCGGTCCGCCGCATGAGATGCGCGAAACCGCCGGGCTGGTGCTCCCGCGCCTGGCCGACCTATCCGGGACGCGGGTCGTGACGCGCCAGGTCAAGACCGCCGGACTGGGTGAGTCACAGGTCGCCGGGCTTGTCGAGCAGGCCGTCGAGGTGCCCGAGGGCGTGGTGCTGGCCTACCTCGCCGGAGGTGGCGTGGTACGGGTCCGGTTCACCACGGCCGGCGACCCAGCCGTGCTCGAGCCGCTGGTCCAGGCCTGTGTCGACGCGCTCGGCGAGGCCGTGTGGGGGCAGGGCGAGGCGACGCTGGACGGCGTCGTCCACGAGCTGCTGTCGCGGCGCGGTGCAACCGTCGGGGTGGCCGAGTCGCTCACCGGTGGGCTGCTCGGGGCGGCGTTGTCGCAGCGGCCGGGATCGTCGACGACGTTCCGCGGCGGACTGGTCGCCTATGCGAGCGATCTCAAGCAGAGCCTGGCCGGCGTGGCACCCGAGGTCCTTGCCCGGTACGGCGCCGTCGCGCCCGAGACCGCGCTCGCGCTGGCTGAGGGTGCTCGCGTGCGTACTCGGGCGACCTGGGGTGTCGCGACGACGGGGGTCGCGGGCCCCACCGAGCAGGAGGGCAAGGCGGTCGGCACCGTGCACGTCGCGGTGTCGGGCCCCGGCACCGACCAGGTGCGCAGCCTGCGCCTGCCAGGGGACCGGGAGCGGGTGCGGACACTTGCGGTTACCGCCGCCCTGGACCTGCTGCGCCGGCAACTGGGGAAGCGCCCGGATTGAGCCGGCGTTGAGCCGGGTGAGTTCAGGGCAGGTTGGGTCCGGGGCGGGTACCGTGGTCGGACCAGTCGCAACCAGGAGGTGGAGCAGATGGCGGTGCTGCGTACCCTCTTGGGTGACTCCTTGCGCGAGACGCGGCTGCGTCAGCAGCGCACCTTGCGCGAAGTGTCCAGCGCCGCCAGGGTGAGCCTGGGTTACCTCTCCGAGGTGGAGCGGGGCCAGAAGGAGGCGTCCTCCGAGCTGTTGGCGAGCATCTGCCGGGCGCTCGGCGTGCGGTTGTCAGACGTCCTGCGTGAGGTCAGTGAAACCCTGTCGGTCGTCGAGCCGGAGCCCTCCCCTGTGGTGGCACCCGTCCTGGAACCGGTGCCGGACGCGCGCGTCGTCACGCACGAGATCGTGGATGTCGTCGCTGCCGCCTGATCTGCAACTGGCGCCATGGCTGGGGGGTGAGACGGGCCGAGCCGGGGCAGCCCGTTCAGAGCGAGGACGCGGCGCCGGTCGGGCGCAAGTCGTCGCGTCCATCGGCCATCGCACGCCGCCAGTACCAGACCCGTAGGAGTACACGTGAGCACTGTCAAGAGCCCCCTTGCCGATGACGCCAAGAAGGTCACCGGCGAGACCCTGCAGGGCGCCCTCGTCGACCTCGTCGAGCTCTCGCTCGTGGGTAAGCAGGCCCACTGGAACCTGATCGGCCGCAACTTCCGCAGCATCCACCTCGCGCTGGACGAGGTCGTCCTGGCCGGCCGGACCTTCGCCGACACGGTGGCCGAGCGGGCCATCGCCATCGGAGTGAACCCCGACGGCCAGACCGCGGCGCTCGCCAAGCAGTCCAAGGTGAAGCCGGTCGAGGTCGGCTACGTGCCGGTGGAAAAGGTCATCACCTATGTCGTGGACACCCTCGCACCCATGATCAGCCGCTTTCGCGACCGGATGGACGCGACCGAGCAGGCCGACCCCGTCACCCAGGACCTGTTCATCTCGATCATCGCCGAGCTCGAGAAGACCCACTGGATGTTCCAGGCCGAGCAGTAGTACCTGGCGCACCGAGCCGGGCGGCGAAGCCGGCGGCCACCGAGAGCAGGCACATCGCCGCCAGGTCCACCGTGATGCCGAGCGGGTCGGCAGTCGCGTCGACCTCGACGATGTCGATGGCCCGCACGCTCGGATGGCGGCCTGCCTCCACTGCCGCCTCCAGCAGGTCGGACGGGGTCAGGCCGCCGGGCCGAGCCCCTGGGCAGCCGGGGACGAAGGCCCGGTCGACGACGTCGACATCCAGGTCGACGTAGATGTCGGTGCAGGTCTGCGCCAACCGGTCGAGCTCGCGACGCACGACGTGCTGTACGCCGTCGCTGCGGGACTCCTCCGCGCTGATCAGGGTGAGGTCGGCGTCCTGGCAGAACGTCCGGTATCCCCGGCTGTTGGTGAGCTCGCCGAGGCCGATCTGGACGACGTGCCTTCCCGGGAGGCCGTCCTCCAGCAGACCGCGTACGGGCGTGCCGTTCGTCCAACCGGCATGTGGGCCCCGGACGTCGTGGTGCGCGTCCAGCGTCAGCAGTCCTGCGCTCGGCAGGTGCATCAGGGTACGCATCGCCGGCCGGGTCACGGCGTTGTCGCCGCCGAGCACCACGACCAGGTCGGCCTGCACGTGCGACAGGTTGATCGTGAGGGCCTGCTCGGTGTCGTAGGAGGCGACGTCGAGGTCGCCCAGGTCCTGCACCGGCGGGAGGTCGACGTCGAGACCCGCGTGGTAGCAGGCGAAGCGGCTCAGTGCGGCGCGCACCGCGGCCGGCGTGGTGTGCGCCCCGGACGGTGAGATCGACGTCCGGGACAGCGGGACCCCGATGACCGCGAGCCGGGCTGTCGGGTCCAAGGCGGCCAGCCAGGACGAGGCGCGCGGCCACAGGGGATCCTCGCGGGCGGAACTCACCGGACCAGCTCTCCTGCGCGCACGACGTGGCGCACCAGGTCCACCCCGGGGCGGTACGCCAGCCAGGACTCCGCGGGGGCGTCCAGCACGATCAGGTCGGCCCGGGCGCCGGGCCGGAGGTGACCCACGTCGTCCTGGCGCAGCGCCAATGCCCCTCCAAGCGTCGCGGCCCGGACGGCTTCGGGCGGGGTCATCCCGAGCTCACGGCAGGCCAAGGTGATCACAAAGGGCATCGAAGTCGTGAACGAGGTCCCGGGATTGCAGTCGGTGGCCAGGGCCACGGTGACGCCGGCGTCGAGCAGCCGCCGCGCGGGGGCGTACACCGACCGGGTGCTGAACTCCGCCGCGGGCACCAGCACTGCTGTCACATCGGCGTCCCGCAGCGCGGCGAGATCGCCGTCGCTCAGGTGGGTGCAGTGATCCGCGCTAGCGGCGCCGAGGGAGGCCGCGAGCTGCGCGCCCGGACCGGGCCCGAGCTGGTTGGCGTGCACGTGCACGGTCAGCCCGAGGGAAGCGCCGGCCAGCAGCACCTGACGGCACTGGTCGGCGTCGAACGCGCCCCGCTCGCAGAACGCGTCGACCCCGGTCGCCTCGCCGGCGCACGCCGTCGTCATGGGACCGGCCACCAGGCCGATGTACTCCGCCGCCGTGCTCCCGTCGGGCACCACGTGGGCGCCGAGCAGCGTGCGGTGCGGCGTCACGGCGGCCGCCGCCTGCAGGCAGCGCAGCTCGTCCGCGACCGTCAGGCCGTAGCCGCTCTTGACCTCCAGGGTGGTGGTGCCCGAGCGCAATGCCTCGTCCGCGAGATGCCGGGCTCGCCGGGCAAGCGTTGCCGTCGGGGTGGCCCGGGTGGCGGCGACGGTCGTAGCGATTCCCCCTGCCGCGTACGGAGCGCCGGCCAGCCGGGCCTGGAACTCCTCCGCGCGGTCCCCACCGAACACCAGGTGGGTATGGCTGTCGACGAACCCTGGCAGCACGCAGGCCCCGTCGGCGTCCAGCCGCCGGTCGCAGGGGGGCGCCTGCGCCCGCGGCCCGGACCAGACGACCCTCCCGTCCGCCAGCACGAGCGCCGCATCCGAGGACGGCGCCTCGGTGTCCCAGGACACGAGCCGGCCGATCCGGTCCACGAGCAGCGAACTCACAGCATCGGCATGTCGATGCCGCGCTCCCGGGCGACCTCACGGGCGATGTCGTAGCCCGCGTCGGCGTGCCGCACCACCCCCGTGCCAGGGTCGTTGGTCAGGACCCGTTCCAGGCGCAGCGCCCCGTCCGCTGTCCCGTCGGCGAGCACCTGAGCGCCGGAGTGGATCGACTTGCCCATCCCGACGCCGCCTCCGTGGTGGACCGCGACCCAGGCCGCGCCGGACGCGACGTTGAGCAGCGCGTTGAGCACCGGCCAGTCCGCGATGGCGTCCGAGCCGTCCTGCATGGCCTCGGTCTCGCGGTACGGCGAGGCGACCGAGCCGCTGTCGAGGTGGTCCCGACCGATCACCACCGGGGCGGAGATCTGGCCGCGGGCGACGAGGTCGTTGAGGACAGCGCCGGCGCGGGCCCGCTCCCCGTACCCGAGCCAGCAGATCCGGGCGGGCAGCCCCTGGAAGGCGACCCGGTCCCGGGCGAGCGGGATCCACCGCTGGACGTGGGGATTGTCCGGGAACTCCCGCAGCAGCGCCTCGTCGGCGACGGCGATGTCCTTCGGGTCGCCGGACAGGGCGACGAACCGGAACGGCCCGATCCCCTGGCAGAACAGCGGACGGATGTAGGCCGGGACGAAACCGGGGTAGTCGAACGCCTCGGCCAGCCCCGCCTCCCGGGCCTCACCACGCAGGTTGTTGCCGTAGTCGAACACCTCGGCGCCCGCCTTGGCGAACCCCACCATCGCCCGGCAGTGCTCGACCATCGACGCCCGCGCCCGCTCGACGTACTCCTGCGGCTTGGCTGACCTCAGTGCAACCGCATCCGGGACGGTTAGGCCGGCGGGGACGTAGCCGTTGAGCGGGTCGTGCGCGCTGGTCTGGTCGGTCACCACATCGAACTGCTCGCCGGCGGCCAGCAGCGCGGGCAGTGCCTCGGCGGCGTTGGCAACCACGCCGATCGACAGCGCCTGGCCCAGGCGGGCCGCCTCCCGAGCGCGGCGCAGCCCGGCTTCGAGCGAGTCGGCAACCTCGTCGAGGTAGCGCGTCTCGATCCGCTTCTGCACCCGCGCCGGGTCGACGTCCAGGCACAGCGCCACCCCGCCGTTCAGGGTCACCGCGAGGGGCTGGGCCCCACCCATCCCGCCGAGGCCGGAGGTGAGGACCACCTTGCCGCGCAGCGTCCCGTCGTACCGCTGCTCCGCCAAAGCGGCGAAGGTCTGGAAGGTGCCCTGCACGATCCCCTGCGTGCCGATGTAGATCCACGAGCCGGCGGTCATCTGCCCGTACATGGTCAGACCCAGCGCCTCCAGCTCCCAGAAGTCCTTCCAGGTAGCCCATCCCGGTACCAGCAGCGAGTTCGCGATCAGGACCCGCGGGGCGTGCGGGAAGGTGCGGAACACCGCGACCGGCTTTCCGCTCTGCACCATCAGCGTCTCGTCGTCCTCCAGCCGCATGAGCGTGCGCTCGATGGCGGCGAGGGAGGCGTGGTCCCGGGCGGCCTTGCCGTTGCCGCCGTACACGACCAGGTCCTCTGGCCGCTCGGCCACGTCGGGGTGCAGGTTGTTGCGCAGACACCGCAGGGCGGCTTCCTGCGCCCACCCCTTGCACTGCATGGTCTGGGACATGGCGCTCACTCCAACGGTCCGGTGATCGTCTCCGCGGCGGCGAGGACCGCACCGCTGCGGACGAGGTCGACAGCGGCCTCGAGCTCGGGGGAGAGATAACGGTCCGGGCCGGGACCGGGGACCTGCGTGCGCAGCGCCGCGACGGCTGCGGCGGTTGCCGGTGACGGTTGCAGCGGCGAGCGCAGGTCCAGGGCGCGGGCGGCGGTGACGAGCTCGATCGCCAGGACGCGGGTGAGGGCGTCAAGGGACCGGCGCAACTTACGGCCGGCGGACCAACCCATCGACACGTGGTCCTCCTGCATTCCCGAGCTCGGGATCGAGTCCACGCTAGCGGGGACCGCAAGCCGCTTGAGCTCGCTGACCAGGGCCGCCTGCGTGTACTGCGCGATCATCAGGCCGCTGTCGACCCCGGGGGAGTCGGCCAAGAACGGTGGCAGTCCGTGCGAGCGGGCCCGATCGAGCATCCGGTCGGTACGGCGCTCGCTGATCGAGGCGACGTCGGCAACCGGGATGGCCAAGAAGTCCAGGACGTACGCGACCGGTGCGCCGTGGAAGTTTCCGTTGGACTCGATCCGCCCGTCGCTCAGCAGCACCGGGTTGTCGACGGCGCTGGTGGCTTCCCGGGCGGCGACCGTGCGGCAGTGCGCCAGAGTGTCGCGGGCTGCGCCGGCCACCTGGGGCGCGCACCGCACGCTGTAGGCGTCCTGGACGCGGGTGTCCTCCGGTCCGCGGTGGGACGCGACGACGGCGCTGCCCGCCAGCAGCCGCCGCATGTTCGAGGCGGCCACCGCTTGACCAGGATGTGGCCGCAGGTCCATGAGATCGGCCGCCAGCGTCCGGTCGGTGCCGAGCAGCGCCTCCAGGCTCATGGCCGCCGTCAGGTCGGCCGTACGCAGCAGCCGCTCCAGGTCGGCGCAGCCCAGCATCAGCATGGCCAGCATGCCGTCGGTGCCATTGATCAGGGCCAGGCCCTCCTTCTCGGCCAGCTCGACCGGCTCCAGGCCCGCCTCTGCCAGGGCGGTGGCCGCGGGCTGCAGACCTGCCGCCGTTCGGACCTCGCCCTCGCCCATCACCGCCAGCGCGATGTGTGCCAGCGGCGCCAGGTCCCCCGAGCAGCCGAGCGAGCCGAACTCCCGGACCACCGGCGTGATGCCCGCGTTGAGCAGGTCCGCGTAGGCCTGGGCAGTACGCGGGCGTACGCCGGTATGGCCGGTGACCAGGGTGCGCAGCCGGAGCAGGGCCGCGCCGCGGACGACCTCTGCCTCGACCTCCGCGCCCGAGCTCGCCGCGTGCGAGCGCACGAGGCTACGCTGCAGCTGCGCGCGCTGCGGCGGCAGGATGTGCGTGGTCGCGAGGGCCCCGAAGCCGGTCGAGATGCCGTACGCCGGCACGTCGCTGGCAGCCACCTCGTCCACCCGTGCGCGGGCCGTCCCCAGCCGGCCCCAACACCCCTCGTCCAGGCGTACTGGCGCCCCGTGCCGCGCCACGGACTCCACCTCGGCCTCTGTGAGGGGGTGGTCCGCGCTCAGCACGACCTGCACGACGATCTTCACGACCGTATCCCACCGCATCTCAACCTTGATGCACAGGACCCGGCTGCTGACGGGCGTTCCCCGACTCTGGTCGCAGCGGCGCGCTCGGCGTCGGCAGTGAGGGTCGGGTTGCGGCCCATGCGCGGGCCCGCCGAGGGGCGGTACCCGACCCTCGTTGCGGCGGAGGGGTGCGCGGGACGCTGCACGAGCGGCCACGTCCTCATTCAGGGCCCGTGAAGGATCGACGTACGAGGACGTGGCGGTCGTCCTCAGGTAGTCCCGGGAAACCGATTCGGCCCCTACTCTGCTCGAGGAATCCGAGCCGGGTGTGCAGCGCTGCGGAGGGACGATTATCCACGTCGTAGAACGACCAGAGCGCGTCTGCCACCTGCCTGGCTTGCTGAGTGGCGGCACTGACCAGTCCCTCCGCAATGCCTGTTCGTCTCGAGCCTTCGGCGACGACGAGTCCGACCAGGTAGTAACCGTCCGGCGCTTGGCAGGCTGATCGAACCATGCTGAGGCGGCAGTAGCCGACGACGCAGCGTCCGTTCGCCGCCACGAACAGCCACCTGTCCGGCTCGCTCACATCGCGCTTCAGTCGCTGGCGCCACTCGTCCAGGTCACCGTGGGCAACGGTCAAGGCAAGCGGCGCTGCGCGAGCAGCATCGTCCTGGTCAGCCAGCCGCACCCTTGCGCGCATCGGCGGTCGGGGGACCGTTCTTGGCTCCCAACCAACATAGTTGCGGCGGCTGGTCACGATGAGCAGGCTAGGCAGACCAGCCCGCCTGGGGGAAGCGGCAGCTGGCGGGAAGCACTGTCGCAGCAACTGGGGGCACCGCTGTCGCGTCCTGATCCTCGGGTGGTCACAGTTGAGTCCACGGACGTGGTGTACGACGACTTCGACTGCGTGCGTGTCGTGAGGTCGTAGAAGACGGCCACCGCGTGATCCTTCAGAAGACCGACGAAAGTCCGACTGAAGGAGATCAACGTGATGACCGCCATGCCCAGTATTGACCCTGCTCTGCCGTGGGCTGAGCAGATCGACCGTGCCGAGCCGGACCTTGTCCGTCACCTGCTGAAGACGTTTGTGCAGGCGCTGATGGGCGCTGAGGCGGACGCGGTCTGCGGCGCCGGCGACGGCCTCAGAAGCGACGAGCGGGTGAACTGCTGCAGGAACCTGGTCGTGCGCTGATGCCCTACCTCACCCCTGTCCAGATGCTCGGAGTCGCTGGTGACCTGCGAGCCCTGGACACGTTGGTCGCCTACGGTCTGTCCGGCACCGCCCGGCAGCGTGTGGCGACCCTGTCCGCCGGCCAGCAGCAACGGCTGGCCTTGGCCGTCGTCAAAGCGAGCTCGACGCCGAGAACCGCAACCGGGTGCTCGACGTGCTCCTGGACGTCGTGGCGGCAGGTGCGAGCCTCGTCCTGTCCAGCCACGACCCGGAGGTCGCCGCGCGTTGCGATGAACTCCTTGACCTGACCGCCACCGGCGGCGACGGCCGACAGGACCGAGCCGCCGGGTAGGCTGTGGCCTGCAAGCGACGGCAGGGGAGGAAGCCGGTGAGAATCCGGCGCGGTCCCGCCACTGTGACCCGGGCTTGTCCCGGGGAGCCAGATACTCCGGTCGTCGACACCTCCATCCGGGGCGCGGACCCCGCAGGAAGGCACCGTCGTGAGCGCGCTCTATCCGTTCTCCGCCGTCATCGGTCTCGACGACCTGCGGCTAGCGCTCGTGGTCAACGCCGTCTCACCCGCCGTCGGGGGTGTGCTCGTCCGCGGTGAGAAGGGCACGGCCAAGTCCACCGTCGTGCGGGCCCTGGCCGCACTGTTGCCGCCCGTGCCCGTCGCCGACGGCTGCCGCTTCTCCTGCGACCCCGCTGCCCCGGACCCGGGCTGCCCCGACGCCACCCGCCATGAAGGTGCAACGTCGCGCCCTGCCCGGCTTGTCGAGCTGCCGGTCGGCGCCACCGAGGACCGCCTGGTCGGCTCGCTGGACCTCGAGCGCGCGCTAACGACCGGGGTGTCGGCGTACGAGCCCGGGCTGCTGGCGGCAGCGCATCGCGGCGTGCTCTACGTCGACGAGGTGAACCTGCTGCACGACCATCTCGTGGACCTGCTGCTGGACGCCGCCGCCCTCGGCACGTCCTACGTCGAGCGCGAGGGCGTGTCGGTGCAGCACGCCGCGCGCTTCCTGCTGGTCGGGACGATGAACCCCGAGGAGGGCGAGCTGCGCCCGCAGCTGCTCGACCGGTTCGGGCTCACCGTCGAGGTCGCCGCCACCAGGGAGCCGACCGAGCGGGCCACGGTCGTACGCCGTCGGCTGGCCTACGAGGCCGACCCGGACGGCTTCGCCAGGTCGTACGCCGACACCGATGCGGACCTGGCTGCGCAGATCGCGGGAGCCCGGCAGCGGCTGCCGCAGGTGCTGCTCGGCGACCACTCGCTGCGCGAGATCACCACCCTGTGCGCGGCTTTCGACGTCGACGGGCTGCGCGCGGACCTGGTGTGCGCCAAGGCTGCACTGGCGCTCGCCGCCTGGGCCGGCCGGGACCAGGTCACCACGGACGACGTGCGTACGGCGGCGCGGCTCGCCCTGCCGCACCGCCGCCGCCGTACGCCGTTCGAGGCTCCCGGTCTCGACGAGCAGCAGCTGCAGGACGCGCTGGACTCGGTGGAGCCCGAGCCCGAGCCCGAGCCCGAGCGCGAGCCGGAGCCGGAGCCGCCCGGCCCGGACGGTGCCCGGCCGGAGCCGCCGTCGGACGGTACGGACGGGGCGTCGTCGGAGACCGACCAGCAGACAGCGGCGGACCGGAGCGACAGCGCGCCGTCGCCGGAGGAGGCCACCCAACCCCAACCCGTCGGGACGTCATCGACGACCGACCAGGACCGGACCGCGCCGCCGCCGGCGGGAGCGCCGCAGGCCCCCGGTGAGACGTTCGCGCCGGTGGCACTGCGCGTTCCGGGGGTCAACCGCCGGGGCGGCGCTGCCGGTCGCCGGTCCCGCGCCGAGGGCGGCAGCGGTCGGTTGACCGGCGCGCGACTGCCCACCGGCCGGCTGCAGTCCCTGCACCTGTCCGCGACCCTGCGGGCGGCCGCACCGCACCAGCACCGTCGCGGCCGGGCAGGGACCGGCGTCGTCCTGCGTTCGACCGACCTGCGTGAGGCGGTCCGCGAGGGCCGCGAGGGCAACCTGGTGCTGTTCGTGGTGGACGCGTCCGGCTCCATGGCCGCGCGCCAACGGATGAGCGCGGTCAAGGGCGCGGTGCTGTCCTTGCTGCTCGACGCCTACCAGCGCCGCGACAAGGTCGCGCTCATCAGCTTCCGCCGGCACACAGCCGATCTCGTCCTCCCCCCGACCTCCTCCGTGGAGGTCGCGGCGGTCCGTCTGACCGACCTGCCGACCGGCGGCCGCACGCCGCTGTCTGCGGGGCTGCTGCGGGCCGCCGAGGTTCTGGCTGTCGAGGCGGTACGCGACCCGGCGCGCCGCGCCCTGGTGGTCGTGGTCACCGACGGCCGGCACACCAGCGGGCCGGCGCCCGAGCTGGCCGCGGGACATCTCGCCCGCAGCGGCGCGGCGTGCGTCGTCGTGGACTGCGAGAGCGGCCTCGTACGCCTCGGTCTGGCTGTGCGCCTGGGCGAGCAGCTCGGCGGAGTGGCGCTGCGGCTCGAGGAGCTGTCGGCCGACGCGCTGACCAGCGTGGTGCGGGCGGCCTAGATGACCTCCGGCGGAGGGGCGGGTGGGTCATGAGTCCGCAGGGGGTGCCGACGACGGTGCCCGACGACGGGCTGACGACGCGCCAGCGCCGTAACCGCGCGCTGCTCGTTGTGCACACCGGCGAGATGAAAGGCAAATCGACCGCAGCGTTCGGGCTGGCGCTGCGGGCCTGGAACCAGGGCTGGCCGATCGGGGTGTTCCAGTTTGTCAAGAGTGCGAAGTGGAAGGTCGGTGAGGAGAACGCGCTGCGGGTGCTCGGCGAGAGCGGGCAGGGCGGGACGGTGGCCTGGCACAAGATGGGCGAGGGCTGGTCCTGGACCCGCAAGCAGGGCGACGACACCGACCACGCCGCGAACGCCCTCGAGGGCTGGGAGCAGATCAAGCGTGACTTGGCCGAGCAGACCTACCGCTTCTACGTTCTGGACGAGTTCACCTACCCTATGAAGTGGGGCTGGGTCGATGTCGAGGACGTCGTCGCGACCCTGGCCGCCAGGCCCGGCAGCCAGCATGTGGTCATCACCGGCCGGGATGCCCACCCCGCGTTGGTCGAGGCGGCCGACCTGGTGCTGGAGACGACGAAGGTCAAGCACCCGATGGACGACGGCCAGAAGGGTCAGCGGGGAATCGAATGGTGAGCGTCCCGCGCCTGGTGATCGCCGCGCCGTCCTCCGGTGCGGGCAAGACGACGGTCGCGACCGGGCTGATGGCTGCGCTGCAGGTCCGCGGGCTGGGCGTGAGCCCGCACAAGGTCGGCCCCGACTACATCGATCCCGGCTACCACGCGCTGGCCACCGGACGGCCGGGTCGCAACCTCGACCCGGTGCTCGTCGGTGAACAGCTCGTCGTTCCGCTGTTCCTGCACGGCGCCGAGGGTGCCGACGTCGCGATCGTCGAGGGCGTCATGGGCTTGTACGACGGCCGCGGCTCCAGCTCGTACGGCTCGACGGCGCATGTCGCCGCGTTGCTCGGTGCGCCCGTCGTCCTCGTGGTCGATGCCTCGTCCATGAGCCGGTCGGTGGCCGCGCTCGTGCACGGCTTCCGGACCTACGACGGCGGCTTGCAGCCGGGTGGCCGGGTCGACCTGGCCGGGGTCGTGCTCAACCGGGTCGGCAGCGACCGGCACGAGCAGCTCCTGCGCGAGTCGCTCGGCGACGTACCGGTTCTCGGCGTCCTTCGCCGCGACGCCGGTATCGAGGTGCCCAGCCGGCATCTGGGTCTGGTGCCCGCAGCCGAGCGCGCGCCCGAGGCGGTCGCGACCCTATGGCGCCTGGGCGAGCTGTGCGCCGCCGCCCTCGACCTCGACGCGCTGCTGGCGGTCGCCCGGTCGGCCGGCCCGCTGGCCGGCACGGCGTGGCAGCCGCTGGCACCCGAACGCGAGGCCGGGCAGGGCCAGGCGGGGGACGAACGACCAGCTCCTCGGCCGGTCATCGCCGTCGCCGGAGGGGCCGCCTTCACCTTTGCCTACGCCGAGCTGACCGAGGTGCTCCACGCAGCCGGCGGGGACGTCGTCGTCGTCGACCCGCTGCGCGACGAGCGCCTGCCGACCGGCACGACCGCGCTCGTGCTGCCGGGGGGGTTCCCCGAGGTCCACGTTGCCCAGCTGGCGGCCAACCGCGGCTTCCTGGGCGCGGTGCGCGAGCACCTGGCCGGGCCGACCCCGACGACGTACGCCGAGTGCGCCGGGCTGCTCCTGCTGAGCGCGTCGCTGGACGGAACGCCGATGGTCGGCCACTTCGAAGCGCGCGCGCAGATGACGCCGCGGCTGACGCTGGGCTACCGCACCGCGACGGCGGTCGGCGACAACCTGGTGACCGAGGACGGCTTGGCGGTCACGGGGCACGAGTTCCACCGGACGGTAGTCGCGCCCCGCGGTGGGCAGCGGCCGGCCTGGCGGTTCGGGGACGGGTCGGTCGAGGGCTACACCACGTCCACCTCCGTGCTCGCGTCCTATCTGCATCTGCACCCGGCCGGCGTACCGGGCCTGGGTCGGCGCATCGTGGCCTCGGCGGCGCGCTCGGCGGTGGCCGCATGAGGCTGACGGGCGTAGGCGTCGGCCCAGGGGACCCCGAGCTGGTCACCGTGAAGGGCGTGCGCATCCTGCGCGAGGCCGACCTGGTAGCCGTACCGGTAATGGACCCGGTCGAGCAGGGACGGGCCGAGGCGACCGTACGGGCGCACGTGGAACACGACCGGATCGAACGGCTCGTGTTCGCCTTGGACGACCGGGGCGGGGCGACTCCCGACCGGCGGGAGGCGTGGGAGGCAGCGGCCGACCGGGTCGCCGAAGTGCTCCGGGGCGGCGCCGCATCGGTGGCGTTCGCGACTATCGGCGACCCGAACATCTACAGCACCTTCACCTACCTCGCCGCCGCCGTCCGGGAGCGGATCCCCGGGGTCGAGATCGCGACAGTGCCTGGCATCACGGCGATGCAGGACCTCGCCGCGCGTACGGGGACCGTGCTCTGCGAGGGCACCGAGTCCCTCGCGCTGCTACCGCTGACCGCCGGGCTCGACGCCTTCGAGGAGGCGATCGCCCACTTCGACAGCGTGGTGGCCTACAAGGGCGGGCGGCACCTGGGTGCGGTCCGTGAGGTCCTCGCGCGCCACGGCCGGCTCGACGGGGCGGTGTTTGGCGCGGCGCTCGGCCTGCCGGACGAACAGATCGGCCCGGTGCCGGAGGTCGCGCCCTACCTCTCGACGGTCATCGCGCCGGCCCGTCGTACGACCCGCGGAGGGAAGCTGTGACCGGGCTGGTGTCGTTCGTCGGAGCCGGTCCAGGTGCGGCCGACCTGCTCACCCTGCGCGCGGCGACCCGCATCGCCGAAGCCGACATCATCATCTGGGCAGCCTCTCTCGTGCACGAGGACGTTCTGCAGCACTGCCGCCCGGACGCCCTGGTCGTCAACTCCGCGGAGCACTCGATGGAGGGCATCGCTCACCTCTACGAGCGGGCTGCGGCCGAGGGGCTGCGGGTGGCGCGCATCCACTCCGGGGACCCGGCGCTGTGGGGCGGGACGCAGGAGCAACACGAGCTCTGCACCCACCTCGGCCTGGCGACCGAGGTGATCCCGGGCGTCTCCTCCTTCACCGCCGTGGCGGCGATCGTGCAGCGCGAGCTGACGATCCCCGAAGTGGCCCAGTCGGTCGTGCTGACCCGACTCGAGGGTGGCAAGACCCCGATGCCGTCGAGGGAGTCGGTGAGGGCATTCGCCGAGCACGGGACCACGATGGCGCTGTTCCTGTCCGCGGCGCGCACCCGGCAGCTGCAGGACGAGCTCCTCGCGGCCGGACCGTACGGCGAGGACACGCCGTGCGTCGTGGCGTACGCAGCGACCTGGCCGGACGAGCTCGTCTTCGAGTGCCGGCTGGGCGAACTCGCTGCGCGGGTCAAGGAGCACAAGCTCTACAAGCACACCATGGTGCTCGTCGGCCCGGCGCTGGCTTCCGGCGGGACCCGTTCGCACCTCTACCACCCGGGGCACTTCCATGAGCACCGCAAGGTCGAGTCGCCCGCCGCCCGGGCGGAGCTGAAGGCGCGAGACGCGGCCCTGCGATGACTGGGCCAGAGCTGCGCGAGCCCTCCCTACCGCGTACGGCGCGCGTCCGTAAGCGCGCCCTGCGCACCGGCTGGACCACGGGTACCTGCAGCGCGGCCGCGGCCAAGGCGGCAGCCAGCGCCCTGCTCACCCAGCAGTCGCAGTCGGTCGTGGAGATCGGTCTGCCTGCAGGACAGCGGGTCTCGTTCACAGTCGAGCGCTGCGATGTGTCGCCGGACCGCGCCGAGGCGGTCGTGGTGAAGGACGCCGGCGACGACCCCGACGTCACGCACGGCGCGCACCTGACGGCCACGGTGACCTGGGCGCCGGCGTACGTCCTGGACGGGGGGATCGGCGTCGGTGTCGTCACCAAGCCGGGCCTGGGGCTGGAGGTCGGCGGTCCGGCCATCAACCCGGTCCCCCGGCAGATGGTGCAGGCAGCGGTCGGAGAGGCGGTGGGGGAACGGGGCGTCCGCGTCGTCCTGAGCGTGCCCGACGGAGAGCTGCGGGCGCGCCGGACGACCAACGCCCGGCTCGGGATCCTCGGCGGCATCTCGATCCTGGGCACCACCGGTGTCGTGCGGCCGTTTTCCACTGAGTCCTGGCGGGCCTCGGTCGTGCAGGCCGTGTCCGTCATGGCGGCGCAGGGCCTGGACACCCTGGTGCTGGCCACCGGCGGCCGTACCGAGAAGGCGGCAATGCGCCTGCTGCCCGACCTGCCCGAGGTGTGCTTCGTCGAGGTCGGCGACTTCACCGGCGCAGCCCTGCGGCAGGCGGTCCAGGACGGACTGCACGAGGTTGTGTTCGTCGGCATGGCCGGCAAGCTCACCAAGCTCGCCGGCGGCGTGCTGATGACGCACTACACCAAGAGCAAGGTCGAGCTGTCGGTGCTGGCCGAGCTGTCACCCGAGGGCCTGAGAGAGGCCGTGCTGCAGGCGAACACCGCCCGCCACGCCTACGAGCTGTGGGAGGCGGCGGGAGTGCTGCGCGAGTGCGGCGACCGGCTGTGCGCGGCCGTTGCCGATGTACTGACGCGGTTCTCGGGCCTGACCGCGCGGGTCGCCCTCGTCGACCCCGAGGGCGCACGCTGCGTCGCCGCGACGGAGGCGTCGTGGGTCGCGTGACCGATCGCCGCGTGACCGTCCTCGGGTACGACGGGTCCGAGCTCTCGACCCAGGCGCACGAACGGCTCTCGCAAGCCACCCTGGTGGCCGGCGGCGAGCGGCACCTCGCAGCGCTCGGCGTGGCCGGCGGGATGGTCCTCGGCGACGTGCGTGCAGTGGCGCACGCCGTGGCCGAGTACGACGGCGAGACGGTCGTGCTGGCGAGCGGCGACCCGGGGCTGTTCGGGCCGGTGCGGGTGCTCCGTGCGGCAGGGGTGAGCGTCGAGGTACTGCCGGCGGTCTCGTCGGTGGCCCTGGCCTTCGCCCGGGCCGGCCTGCCCTGGGACGACGCGGTCGTGACCAGTGCCCACGGCCGGGACCCTCGGCAGGCCGTCAACGCCTGCAAAGCGCATCACAAGGTCGCAGTGCTCACGGGGCCGGGGGCCGGCCCGGCCGAGATCGGCGCCGCCCTAGCCGGGCACCGCCGCCGGCTGTTCGTCGCTGAGGACCTCGGTACGCCGACCGAGCGCTGCACCTGGGTGACCCCGACACAGGCCGCGACGTGGGGACCGTGGTCGGCGCTGTCGGTCGTACTGAGCATCGATGAGGAACGGGGGGTCGCGCCGGGGCGCGGGTGGCTCGCCGGACGCGGCTCACCGGGCTCTTGGGCGCTGCCGGACAGTGACTTCGCCCACCGCGACGGGATGCTCACCAAGGCCGAGGTGCGGGCCGTCGTCCTGGCTCGGCTCGGCCCGCGCCTCGGCGATCTGGTGTGGGACCTCGGTGCGGGCAGCGGCTCGGTGGGCATCGAGTGCGCCCGCCTGGGCGCGGCGGTCGTCGCGGTCGAGCAGGGGTCGGTCGAGCACCTCGAGGCCAACGCCGCGTCGTACGCCGTGGACGTGCAGGTCGTGCAGGGCCGGGCCCCGGAGGTGCTCGCCGGCCTGCCCGACCCGGACGCCGTCTTCGTCGGCGGCGGGGGAGCCGACGTCGCCGAAATCGTGCGCGCGTGCGTGTCCCGGGGACCCCGTGTCGTGGTCGTCGCCCTCGCCGCGCTGGACCGGCTGGGCGCCGTGCAGGAGGCGCTCTCGCCGTACGCCGTCAACGGGGTCCAGTTGTCCGCAGCGCGGTTGCGACCCCTCGGGACGGCCACTGGGCTGGCCGCCACCAACCCCGTGCTGGTCGTCTGGGGGACCCGTCCGTGATCGGCCTCGTCACGACGACCGCCGCCGGTCGAACCTGCGCGCAGGTGCTGTCCTCGGTCCTGCCCGGGACCCGCGGGTACGACGTGCGGGACGTGGATGCGGCGTTCAGCGAGTGCGAGCAGCTGGTGTGCTTCCTCGCCACCGGCGCTGTTGTGCGCCTACTCGCCCCGCTGCTGCAGGACAAGGCGGCCGACCCCGGCGTCGTCTGCGTCGATGAGGCTCGCCGCTTCGCCGTGGCCCTACTCGGCGGTCACGGAGGCGGAGCCAACGACCTGGCCCGTACGGTCGCCGACGCCCTCGGCGCGCAGGCCGTCATCACCACCGCGACCGACGCCACCGGGCTACCCGGGCTGGACACCCTCGGCTGGCCGGTCGAGGGAGCGGTCGCCGCGGTGAGCCGGGCGATGCTCGACGGCGAGCCGGTACGGCTCGAGGCGGACGCGACCTGGCCCCTGCCCCCGCTGCCGGTGGGCGCCGCGGGCGAGCACGTCCTCGCCGTCACCGACCGGCTGTTGCCGCTCGACGCGCTGACCGCGGTCCTGCGGCCGCCCTCGCTCGTGGTGGGCGTCGGCGCCTCCCGGGGCGTGGGCGCGGACGAGGTCGAGGCACTGCTCGAACGGGTCCTCGCCGACGCCGGACTCTCGGTCGGGTCGGTGCGCGCGCTGGCCAGCGTGGCTGAGAAGGCCGACGAGCCAGGCCTGCTCGAGCTCAGCACCCGCCGCGGTTGGCCGCTGCTGCTGCACACCGCTCAGGAGCTGGCCCAGGTCGACGTACCGAACCCCAGTGCCGCGCCGCTGGCGGCCGTCGGGACGCCGAGCGTGGCCGAGGCTGCTGCCTCGCTGTACGGGACGCTGCTGGTGCCCAAGACCAAGAGCGCAATGGCGACCGTCGCCGTAGCCCGCCGGCCCCCGCGCGGTCGCCTCGCCCTGGTGGGGCTGGGGCCTGGCGCGCGCGACCTGCTCAGCCCCCGGGCCACGGCCGAGCTCCGGCAGGCCTCGGTCTGGGTCGGCCTGGACCAGTACGTCGAGCAGGTACGCGACCTGGCCCGCCCCGGCACCCGACTGCTCGTGACCGGCCTGGGCCAGGAGGAGCAGCGCGCGCACAGCGCCGTACGGGAGGCGCAGCAGGGGCACGCGGTCGCGCTGCTCGGCTCGGGGGACAGCGGCGTCTACGCGATGGCCTCGCCCGCACTCGAGTTGGCCGGCGACGACATCGACGTCGTCGGCGTACCCGGGATCACTGCGGCGCTCGCCGCGAGCAACCTGCTCGGGGCCCCGCTCGGGCACGACCACGCGGCGATCTCGCTGTCCGACCTGCACACCCCCTGGCCCGCGATCGAGGCCCGGATCCGGGCGGTCGCCGAAGCCGATCTCGTGGTCACCTTCTACAACCCGCGCAGCCGCGGGCGGGACTGGCAGCTCGCGAAGGCGGTCGGGATGCTGCTAGAGCACCGGCCGGCCGACACGCCCGTCGGCATCGTCACCGACGCCTCCCGACCGGGCGAGCACGTGGCCCTCACGACCCTGGGCCGGCTCGACGTGGAGCAGGTCACGATGCTCGCGTGCGTCGTCGTCGGTTCCTCGCAGAGCCGCGCCGTGGCGGGCCGGTTCGTCACGCCCAGGGGGTACGCATGGCGTACCTGATCACCAGTGACTGCACCGCCTGCGGCGCCTGCCTGCTCACCTGCCCCGAGCATGCCATCGTGGCCTCCCTGCCGCTCGTGGTGCGCGAGGACCGCTGCACGTCCTGCGGCGAGTGCGTCGAGGTCTGCCCCGCCGACGCCGTCCTGGAGGCTCACCCTTTCCCCCGCGATCAAGGCGAAATGCCCATGATCACGCTGGCGATCATGGGGATTTCGCCTTGATCGGCGCGGGAGTGGGGGCTGGCGCGGGAGTGGGGGCTGGCGCGGGAGTGGGGGCCGGGTGAGGCCCGGGACGGTGGCGCTCGTCGGAGCCGGGCCCGGCGATCCGGGGCTGCTCACGCTCAAGGCCGCCCAGCTGCTCGGTGAGGCCGACGTGGTGCTGACCGACCGACTCGTCCACCCCGACGTACTCCGCCATGCGCGCGAGGACGCCCGGGTGGTCGATGTCGGCAAGACCAGTTGGACCGGCACCGCGCCGCGCCAGGACGAGATCAACGCACAGCTGGTGCAGTACGCCAGGGCCGGCGAGCGGGTCGTCCGGCTCAAGGGTGGTGACCCGTTCGTGTTCGGCCGCGGGTCGGAGGAGGCCGAGGCGCTGGTCGAGGCGGGCATCGCCTTCCAGGTGGTGCCGGGCATCAGCAGTGCGATGGCCGCTCCGGCGTACGCCGGGATCCCCGTCACGGCGCGCGGCTGGACGCAGGACGTGTGCCTCGTGACCGGGCACCTCGACCCGGACGACCCGGCCAGCAAGGTGCGGTGGCAGGCCCTGGCAACCGGTCCGGGCACGCTGGTCGTGCTCATGGGGCACGACCGGCTGTGGCTGATCTGCAGCGGACTCATCCGACACGGCAGGGATGCGCAGACGCCGGCGGCCTGTATCCAGCAGGGGACGACCGCCGATCAGCGGGTCGTCGTGAGCACACTGGAACACCTTGCTGACGACGTGGAGGCGGCGGGGCTGCGGGCCCCGGTGGCGACTGTGGTTGGCGAGGTCGTACGGCTGCGCGAGAAGCTGGCCTGGTTCAACGAAGGAGCGTTCCCGTGAGGCCCGCAGTGCACCCGATTGAGCAGGAGTCCTTCGCCATTCTGCGGTCCCGTGTGGACACCTCGCACCTGCCCGAACTGACCCGCGCCGTGGTCGAGCGGGTGGTGCACGCCAGCGCCGACCTGTCCTATGTCGAGGACCTCGTGTGTGACGAGCCTGCCCTGCAGGCAGCCAGAACGGCCCTGCTGGCGGGCGCCCCGGTCGTCGCCGACGTGCAGATGGTCGCGGCCGGGATCACCACCCGCGACGTCGTCTGCCGAGTCAGTGAGGCGCGAGCTTCCGAAGGCGTGACCCGCTCGGCCGCCGCCGTCCGGATGGCGTACGACAAGGTGGGCCCGGGTGCCGTCTGGGTCGTGGGGTGCGCGCCGACCGCCCTGCAGGAGATCCTGTCGCTCGACGTGCAGCCCGCCCTGGTGGTCGGCCTCCCCGTCGGCTTCGTCGGAGCGGCCGAGAGCAAGGCGGCCCTGCGCAGGAGCGGGCTGCCGGCGGTGTCCAACATCAGCGAGAGAGGTGGGTCCGCCGTGGCCGCTGCCGCCCTGAACGCCCTGCTGTACGCATGAGGTCCCCTCGCATGGGGTTCCCGTACAGCAGCGCCAATCTCAGGAGGTCGGGCAGATGAGCGCGCTGCTGGTCGTCGGTCACGGCACGACGAGCGGGGCGGGGGTGCAGCAATTTGCCGCGCTCGTCGACCGGGTCCGGGGCGAGCACCCCGGGCACGAGGTCGAGGGCGGCTTCCTCGAGCTGGCGCCGCCGCCGATTCAGGACGCGGTGGCCAAGCTCGTCGCCTCCGGCCACCGCAGCATCGACGTCGTACCACTGGTGCTCGTCGCCGCCGGGCACAGCAAGGGCGACATCCCAGCGGCCCTCGCCCGCGAGCAGGGCCGCCACCCGGGGCTGTCCTTCCGGTACGGCCGGCCGCTCGGGCCCCACCCGCTGCTGCTCGCCGACCTGGCCGACCGGCTCGAGACCGCAGCCCCGCGGGAGAAATGGCCGCAGACCGCGGTCGTGCTCGTCGGGCGTGGCGCTACCGACCCGGACGCCAACGCCGAGGTCGCCAAGACCGCCCGCCTGCTGCTCGAGGGTCGCGGCATCGGCACGGTCGAGACGGCCTTCGTCAGCCTGGCCCAGCCGTCGGTTCCCGCCGGCCTGGACCGAGCGGCGCGGCTGGGTTACGAGCGCGTCGTCGTCCTGCCCTACTTCCTGTTCGCCGGCGTGCTGCCCGACCGGATCGTGCGCCAGGCGCAGGAGTGGGCCGCGCAGCACCCGGCCGTCGAGGTCCAGACCGCTGGCCTGCTCGGACCGAGCGCCCGTCTCGCCGAGCTCGTCGGCGAGCGGTGGGCCGAGATCGACGGTGCGCCGATCCGGATGAACTGCGACACCTGCGCCTACCGCAGCGCGCTGCCTGGATTCGAGGACAAGGTCGGTGCTGCGCAGACCCCGCACGACCACCCCAACGATCCGGCCCAGCCCCACGGCCACCCCCACCATCACTGATGGACCCCCTCCGGCACCACGGAGATGCCGAGATTGAGCCTGGGCTGCTCGATCTCGCCGTCAACGTCCGCGGCGACGCTCCGCCGCCGTGGCTGCTCAGCCGGCTCGAGCGGTCGCTGCCACTGCTCGCCTCCTACCCGGACCCGACCCGCGCTGTTGCGGCCGTCGCGCGTCGGCACGACCGCGCGCGCGACGACGTACTGCTGACCGCAGGCGCTGCTGAGGCGTTCGTGTTGCTCGCGAGGGCGCTCACCCCGTCGTACGCGGTCTGCGTGCACCCCTCCTTCACCGACCCCGAGGCCGCCCTGCGTGCCGCCCGGCACGAGGTGCACCGCCTCGTCCTCGCCCCGCCGTATGTCCTGGAGCCCGAGACCGTCCCGGAACAAGCCGATCTGGTCGTGATCGGGAACCCGACGAACCCGACCGGTGTCATGCACAAGCGGCTCGGTGAGCTCTGCCGCCCCGGTCGGACCGTCGTGGTCGACGAGGCGTTCATGGACGCGGTGCCCGGGGAGCCGCAGTCGCTCGCCAGCAGCGGTGACCTGCCCGGTCTGGTCGTCGTCCGGAGCCTGACCAAGACCTGGGCGTTGGCCGGGCTGCGCGTCGGGTACCTGCTCGCCGAACCGGCAACCGTCGCGCTGCTCCGGGACGCGCAGCCGCTCTGGGCGGTGGGCACCCCCGGCCTGGTGGCCCTGGAGACCTGCCTGGCCCGCGGACCCGTGGCCGCGGCGGCGAAGGACGCCGCCCGGACTGCGGTCGAGCGCGAGCACCTCACCGATCAGCTGCTGCTGCTGGGCGTTGAGGTGGTGCCGGGCAGCGTGGCGCCGTACGTGCTGTGCCGCGTCCCTGGGCGCCCCGATGTACGAGAAGCCCTCCGGGGCCAGGGTATCGCCGTCCGGCGCGGCGACACCTTCCCCGGGCTGACCGTCGAGCACTGGCGTACCGCGGTGCGGGACCGGGCGGCCAGCGACCGGCTCATCGACGCCCTCCGGCGCACGCTCGAGCAGCATCCTGCCTAGTGTCGAGACGGTGAGGCATCTGCGCATCGCCGTCATCGGCACCGGCTTCGGCGGCATCGGCACGACGATCCGACTGGCGGCGGCCGGGTTCGACGACATCACCGTGTTCGAGAAGTCCGACGACGTCGGCGGGGTGTGGCGCGACAACACCTATCCCGGGGCGGCCTGCGACGTACCGAGCCATCTCTACTCGTTCTCCTTCGCGCCCAAGACCGACTGGTCGCGGCGCTACGCCGGGCAGAGCGAGATCCTGGGCTACCTGCGCGAGATCGCCGACCGCTACGACGTACGACGCCGGGTTCACTTTTCGACCGAGGTGCTGCGCGCGAGCTGGACCGGCGACCGGTGGGAGCTTCAGCTCTCGGACGGCTCGACATCTGCGGCCGACCTGCTGGTCTCGGCGTGCGGCCAGCTCAGCCAGCCGGCGCAGCCCGACCTGCCCGGGCTCGAGACCTTCCAGGGCGCGGTCTTCCACTCGGCGCTCTGGAACCACGAGCTCGACCTCGCCGGGCGCACCGTCGCCGTGCTCGGCACCGGGGCGAGCGCGATCCAGTTCGTCCCCGCCATCGCCGGGACTGCCGGTTCGGTCACCGTCTTCCAGCGCTCGGCGCCGTACGTCCTGCCCAAGCGCGACCCGGCGTATCGACCCGCCACGGTGCAGGCGTTCGCTGCGGCGCCGGCTTTGGTGAAGGCCAGCCGCCTGGGCATCTACTGCTACAACGAGTCCCGCAGCCTGGGCTTCAACAACAACCCGAAGCTGCTCACGCCGGTGCAGCAGCGCTTCCGCAAGATGCTGGCGGGCACCGTCACCGACCCGGCGTTACGCGCCGCGGTCACCCCCAGCGAACGCATGGGCTGCAAGCGGATCCTGGTCTCCAACGACTGGTACGCCGCGCTGCAGCGCCCGAACGTCTCACTCGTGCAAGGCGCAGTCATGGCCGTCCGGTCGCAAGGCGTCGTTGACGGCGACGGCGTCGAGCACCCCGCCGACACCATCATCTTCGGCACTGGCTTCCGGGCCACGGACTTCCTCATGCCCATGCAGGTCCGCGGCGTCGGCGGGCAGGAGCTCTCGCAGGTCTGGCGCGACGGCGCCTCCGCCCACCTCGGCCTGACCGTGCCGGGCTTCCCCAACCTGTTCCTCGTCTACGGCCCCAACACCAACCTCGGCCACAACAGCGTCCTGCTCATGGTGGAGTCCCAGATCGGGTACGTCGTGCAGGCCGCCCGGCGGCTCGCGGCCGGCGACGTACGGGCCATGCAGGTGCGGCCGGAGGTGCACAGCGCGTTCGACGCGCAGGTCCAACGGCGCAGCGGCCGGACGGTATTCGCCGACGGCTGCCACAGCTGGTACCGCACGGCGAACGGCCGGCACACCCAGAACTGGCCCGGCTCGACGCTGACCTACCGTTGGCGTACCAGGCGGCTGCGCGAGGCCGACTTCGTGCTCGATCCGGTGCGAGGCTGACTAGTTCACCTGGGCAGTCGGCCACGCCGGCTTTCTGGGTTAGTGTCAGCCCTGACCCGCGGGAGCCTCACGCCGAGGCCGAGAGGGCGGCAGGACCGGCCGCTGACCGTTCGCACCTGATCCGGCTCGTACCGGCGTAGGGATGGCTCCGATGACAGCGCTCGACACAACCACGCTCGACACAACCACGCCCGGCTCGATCGAGGGGCCAACCACGGGCACCGCGTTCCCGGGCAGCCGCAAGACCTACCTGCAGGGCAGCCGCCCGGACCTACAGGTGCCGATGCGCGAGGTGGTCCTGTCCACCGGCGACAGCGTCGTGCTCTACGACACCTCCGGCCCGTACACCGATCCGGGTCTGCGCACCGACATCCGCTTGGGCCTCCCGCCGCTGCGGTCCGGCTGGGTCACCGAGCGCGGGGACACCGCCGCGTACGACGGCCGGCCGGTGCAGCCCGTGGACAACGGCCAGAAGGCGCGGGACCACCGAGACCTGGACAGCGTGTTCGCCACGACCCGGCAGCCCCTACGCGCGCTGGCGGGCCGAACCGTCACGCAGATGCGGTACGCCAAGCAGGGGGTGATCACGTCGGAGATGGAGTTCGTGGCGCTGCGCGAGGGTGTGTCGGCGGAGTACGTCCGGGACGAGATCGCCCGCGGGCGCGCCGTACTGCCGGTGAACGTCAACCACCCCGAGGTCGAGCCGATGGCCATCGGCCGCGGGTTCCTGGTCAAGATCAACGCCAACATCGGCAACAGCGCGGTGGCCTCGAACATCGAGCAGGAGGTGGACAAGATGACGTGGGCGACCCGGTGGGGCGCCGACACCGTCATGGACCTGTCGACCGGCCGCAACATCCACACGACCCGGGAGTGGGTGCTGCGCAACAGCGCCGTCCCGATCGGGACCGTGCCGATCTACCAGGCGCTGGAGAAGGTCAACGGCAAGGCCGAGGACCTGACCTGGGAGGTCTACCGCGACACCCTCATCGAGCAGTTTGAGCAGGGCGTCGACTACATCACCGTGCACGCCGGCGTGCTGCTGCGCTACGTCCCGATGGCCGCGACCCGCAAGACCGGCATCGTCAGCCGCGGCGGTTCGATCATGGCGGCTTGGTGCCTGGCGCACCACCAGGAGAACTTCCTCTACACGCACTTCCGCGAGATGTGCGAGCTGATGGCTGCCTACGACGTGACCTTCTCGCTCGGCGACGGCTTGCGCCCAGGCTGCATCGCGGATGCCAACGACCAGGCCCAGTTCAGCGAGCTGCGCACACTGGGTGAGCTGACCCAGATCGCCTGGGAGTACGACGTACAGGTCATGGTCGAGGGCCCGGGCCACGTCCCGATGCACAAGATCAAGGAGAACATGGACCTGCAGCTGGAGGTCTGCAAGGAGGCGCCGTTCTACACCCTCGGGCCGCTGACGACCGACATCGCGCCCGGGTATGACCACATCACCAGCGCGATCGGCGCGGCGATGATCGGCTGGTACGGCACGGCGATGCTCTGCTACGTCACCCCGAAGGAGCACCTCGGTCTGCCGGACCGCGATGACGTCAAGGACGGCGTCATCACCTACAAGATCGCGGCGCATGCGGCGGACCTGGCCAAGGGCCACCAGGGCGCCCAGGCCTGGGACGATGCGCTGTCCGACGCCCGGTTCGAGTTCCGGTGGCAGGACCAGTTCAACCTCTCGCTCGACCCGACCACGGCCCGCGACTTCCACGACGAGACGCTGCCGGCCGGCGCCGCCAAGACCGCGCATTTCTGCTCCATGTGCGGCCCGCACTTCTGCTCGATGAAGATCAGCCAGGACGTGCGCAAGTACGCGGCCGACAAGGGCTTGGACGCCGAGACCGCCTTGGCGGCAGGGATGCAGGAGAAGAGCGCGGAGTTCCTGGACGAGGGCGCGCGGGTCTACCTTCCGGTCGTCGAGCTCGAGCAGGCCGTGACCTCGACCGAGCCCGCCGCCATCGACTGAGGGCCGCTACCGATCGGTGTTGCGCGCGAAGGGCCTCCAGACCAGCTCGCCGACGCAACACCGGTCGGTACGCCGGGGCGGTCCGCGCGCACCGTGACAGGGGGGATGCCCGGACTGGGAGGGTGGCCCGGTGAGCTCTCCCGTACGACTGGGCGCGGGCTTCTGGCGGGTCTGGACGGCGTCCACCGTGTCCGAGCTGGGCAGCGGGCTGACCTACGTCGCGCTCCCGCTGCTCACCGTCACCCTCACCCGGGACGCTCGGCTGGTCTCCCTCGTCGGCGCCGCCCAGGTGCTGCCGTTCCTGCTGTTCGGTCTGCAGAGCGGAGCGGTGGCGGACCGACTCGACCGGCGGCGGATCATGTGGGCCACCGACGTCGTGCGGGCCGCGCTGACCGCCCTGCTGGCCCTGCTGGTCTTCACCGGCCCATTGACGGTGGGCGTGCTGTGCGGTCTCGCCTTCGCCCTCGGCGCAGCGGACATCCTGTTTCTGAACGCCTCGGCCGCGATCATCCCGGACCTCGTCGCCCCCGAGGGGTTGGAGCGGGCGAACGCCTGGCTCGGGTCGGCCCAGGTGGTGGCCTCGTCCTTTGTCGGGCTGCCCCTCGGCGCCCTTGTCTTCGGGCTGTCCCGGAGCGCGCCGTTCGCTGTCGACGCGGGCTCGTTCGCCATTGCTGCCGCCCTCGTGCTCGCGCTGCGGGGCAGCTTCCGGTCCGTGCGCACAGGGACGGCGACCATGCGGCAGGACGTCCGCGAGGGCGTGGTCTGGTTGTGGGGGCACCAGCTCCTGCGCGCCCTGGCGCTGCTGCTGGCAGTGATCAACGCGGCGTTCGCCGCTGGTGAGGTGGTGCTGGTGCTGTACGCGCTCGAGGACCTCCATGCCGGTCGCCTGGGCTACTCGCTGCTGCTGGGCGTCCTCGCCCTCGGGTCCGTGGTCGGCGGGGCTGCCACACCGAGCTTGCGCGGGCGCTTTGGGGTCCGGCCCGTCATCGGTACGGCGGCGGCGCTCATGGCCCTGGGTGTGCTGGTGCCGGGGGTGACGACCCGGCTGCCCCTGGTCCTGCTGGGGCTGTTCGCGGCCGGAGTCGGCACGCTCATGTGGAACGTCTCGACGATCACGCTGCGGCAGCAGCTCGTCCCGGCCGAGATGCTCGGGCGGGTGACGTCTGCCTACCGGCTGGTCGGGCTCGGCGCAATGCCGCTCGGCGCGGTCGCCGGCGGCCTGGTGGGGCACGCGGTGGGCCTTCGAGCGGTCTACCTGCTCGCCGGTGCCGTCCTGGCCCTCGCCGTCGTCGTGGCCCTGCCTCGACTGCGTACGGCGTAGCCGGGCGCGGCACGCGTGCTTACCCAGATGGCGGGTGGGCCGGAACCAGGTGTCGTCCCGGGCCGGGTGGCGGGATGGCGACCGGGAACCGGCGCAGCTGCTCCAGGGTGCGGTCCTGGAAGGCGTGCAGCTCGTCCTGGTCGCCGGCCAGGATGCCCCGAGCCAGGACGTCGGCCCCGGCATCGACGGCGGCGGCGGCCAGCGACAGATCGGTCTCCAGGGTCAGGCGCAGCCCGTCGAGCTCACGCAGCAGGGCGTCGAGCGCGACGGCCCGGGGCCGGAGGCTGCGTCTGCTGCCGTCCATGCTGCTCCGCCCTGTGCTGCCGGTTGTCTACTCGAGGGTTCGTTGCCGCTGCGCGATCTCCTGCTGCCCGACCGGGTCGTCTTGTGCGCCCCCTGCCAGACTCCCGCCATGACCGAGCCCACTGCTCCCGCCGTCGACGGGCTCGTCGTGGCCGTGCTGGGTGGCACGGGCGAGCAGGGCCGAGGTCTGGCCCGGCGCTTCGCCCTCGCCGGTCACGACGTGGTGCTCGGCTCCCGCGATCCGGCCCGGGCTGCGGCCGCCGCCGAGGGGTTGCCAGGCAGGACCCGCGGGACCGACAACGCCGCCGCCGCAGCCGCGGGCGACGTGGTGATCGTGGCTGTGCCCTGGGAGGGCCACCGCGACCTGCTCCTCGGGCTCGCCGAACCGCTCGCGGGCAAGGTCGTCGTGGACTGCGTCAACCCGCTCGGCTTCGACAAACAGGGGGCATTCGCGCTGGCGGTCCCGGAGGGCAGCGCCGCCGAGCAGGCCGCCGCCGTACTGCCCCGCAGCCGGGTGGTGGCCGCGTTTCACCACGTCAGCGCGGTGTGGCTGCTCGACAAGGCCGTCACCAGCCTGAACACCGACGTGCTGGTGCTCGGCGACGACCGGGAGGCCACCGACGTCGTACAGACACTGGTCGCCCGCATTCCGGGCATGCGCGGCGTCTTCGCGGGACGGCTGCGCAATGCTCATCAGGTCGAGGCCCTGACCGCGAACCTGATCTCGGTGAACCGCCGCTACAAGTCGCACGCGGGGCTGCGTGTCACCGACGTCTGACGACCTCGGCGCAGCGGTGCCCGACGGCCCGGTACGCCGGGTCGTCTCGCTCGTGCCGTCGCTCACCGAGGCCGTCGCGGTCACCGCACCCGGCCTGCTGGTCGGTGCCACTGACTGGTGCTCGCACCCGCCGGACCTGCAGGTGACCCGGGTCAGGGGCACCAAGAACCCATTGATCCCAGCCATTCTCGACTTGCAGCCCGACCTGGTGTTCGCCAACGCCGAGGAGAACCGCCTCGAAGATCTCGACGCACTGCGCGCCGCCGGACTCGCCGTCTGGGTGACCGCGCCGCAGACGGTGCCGCAGGCGCTGGACTCCCTCGCCCGGATGCTCACCGCCTGTGGCCTGGACCGCCCGGCCTGGTTGTCGGAGGCCGAGCAGACCTGGGCCCCCGCGTACGACGGGCCGCGCCGCTCGGCCGTCGTACCCATCTGGCGCCGGCCCTGGATGGCGCTGGGGCGCGACACCTTCGCCGGGGACGTGCTCGCCCGGCTCGGGGTCAACAACGTGCTCGCGGCCTCGCCCGAGCGCTACCCGAGGTTCACCCCGCCGGTCGCGGCGGACCTGGTCGTGCTGCCGGACGAGCCGTACGCCTTTTCCCCGACCGACGGGCCGGAAGCCTTCCCTGGCCTGCCGGCGGCCTGCGTCAGCGGGCGGCACCTCACCTGGTACGGACCGTCGCTGGTGGAGGCTCGCGCACTGCTCACGACCCAGCTCGCCACCGCCGCACCTCCATTCACCCCGCGATCTTGACGCAGCTGTGACCGACACGCCGCATAGGGAGCCACAGCGTCAAGATCGCGCGGTGCGGGGCAGGACGGTGGTCAAGCGGCGCCAGTTCGCGAGCAGGTAGCGGCGCTGCGTGCGGTGTGCCGTATTGCGCGCCCAGACCCCGATGCACAGCGTGAGCTGCGCAACGAGAACGCGAAGGTGATCGAGGCCGTAACGGCTGGCGAAACCTGTGTGGTGACGCGCAACGGCGAACCGGTCGCCGAGCTCCGGCCCCTGCGGGCCGGCCAGCGCACCTTCATCTCCCGCGACGAGGTCTCGGAGCTGGCGAGCACCAGCGTGCGCATCGACACGGACCAATTCCGAGCCGACCTCGATGACGTGATCGACCAGGGACTGCGACATGACATCCGGCTTATTCGATACGTCGGTCGTCGTCGATTGGCACGACCCGAACGTCGTCCAGGCGTTGCCGGACGTGGCGATCTCCGCAATCACCGCGGCCGACCTGACGGCGGGACCGCACCTTTCCCGCACTGCTGGCGAAGCCGCAGAGCGGCAGGCGCGACTGCAGGAGGTCGAAGCAAAGTTGGAGCCGATCCGGTTCGACGGCGCGACCGTGCGCAGCTTCGGACTCGTGGTCGCCGCCGTCGTTCGCGAAGGACGCAAGCCGCGCAGCTGATTCTCGGACCTGCTCATCGCCGCCGCCGCACGCCAACAGCCTCGACCTTTACACCCGCAACGGCGACGACTTCCTAGGAATTGAACACCTTGTCCAGGTCGCGGACATCTGAGCAGAGCAGGAGGTCGGAGAGCATCTCGAGTTGGCTGGCGTCGGCGGAGCACCGGTAGAGGACAAGTTCGACGGCTCCGAGACCTCGTTAAACCTGGGGGCGGGTGGGCCTGCTGTTTCGCACGCCTGGGCGATCGAGTCCCGGCTCATGGGGCGGTCCAGTAGCCGGCCATGAGCTCCGAGGACCACGCCGGCTGTCGCACCTCACCGCGCGGCGCGAGCTCTTTCATGTACGGCTTGAGGTCCAGCACCGGCGTGCGGTCGATTGCATCGAGCGCGTGGACCGTCACCGTGAGGCCCTCCACCGCGAGCAACCGGCACACCGAAACCCCGAGCCGATTGGGCCGGCCCTTGGCGCGCTGCGCGAAGATGCCGACGTGCGGCCAGTGCTCGTTGCCCCGCGGGTGCCGGGCCGCGGTCTGCACCGTTGCCGGGTCGACGCGATCGAACACGTACACGACCTCGACGTGGGAGAACTCGTCGAGCCCGCGCAGCGCCTCCGCCGTGAACTGCTCCGCGTCCAAGGCGATCGTTGCGGTGATGCTGTCCCAGTCGTCGTCGATCGGCTTGGTCCGCACTGAGCTCACCCAGCCGATGGGGCGCACGTGTCCTCCTCTGTCGCGCCGTCCTGCCACGCGGTGGAGTCCATGAGGCATACCTGCTCACCGGCGCGGGGGTGCCAGCGTCCAGCACGTGAATCGACCGAGGGTACGGGGCGCCGAGGTCCAAGACGGTGGCGGCAGCCCCTCGTACCGCCCGAACCAGCGCCGTGATCATCCACCTCAAGCGTCAGTTCACGGCCTATCCGGGTGCTGCCTGGCTCCGCCGCCGGCGGCCAGGAAGGAGTGTGCTGTCCGCTGGTGAATCGTCGAGCGGGACGAGGACGGCATAAGGGCCACCTACTGTCCGTCCTCCCAACCGTTCACGACGCCACTCAGCAGGGGTCGAAGCATGCAGACCCTTGGCCAGGCGTCGAGGCCGTACTCGGCCTCTTCGCGACGCAGCCTGAGCGAGCCCGCAGTGAGCTCGTCCGGCACGAGACGTCGGAAACCGCTGCGCTCGTAGTAAAGAGCAGCGCAGGGCCGTGGGCGACCGTGGCAACGCAGAAGCGTCAAGGTAACGGGGCCGGGGCTGGCACTGACCCATCGGCGACAACAGCCAGGGGGTGACGTCCGGAACATCGCTTACGGCTGCGCACGACCGCGGTTCGCCCCGCTCAGCGGCATGAGCGGACGCCTTGTGCCGAGCGCCGGCACGCGTCGGAAGCCGCGCGTGTCGGATCCTTCCGGCAATCTTTGGCTGGCGGTCGACCGCACGACGGTTCGGAGATGGATACGGTGCGCAACGTGGGAACCCCCCCGGGCAGGTTGACGCTCGAAGAGCGAACGCAGCTGCGTCACGCGCTGCGGACGCCCCGCGGTCGCTACGGCGCCGAGCGAGCCGCCCAGCTCAGCGGTGTCCCGACGCGCACCGTCTACCACTGGGCGCAGACGGGCACGCTCGTGCCGGACTACGACGAGTCGCCTAAGAGCTGGTCCTACCGGGACCTCGTCTACTTGAGACTCACGGCGTGGCTGCGTACCACGCACCTGCCGCTGCCGACGGTCGTGGACGTCGTCTGCACCGCCCGCCGGCGCTTCGCCGAGCCCGACGATCCGGGCAGCACCGTGGTCAGCACTGACGGTGTCGGTGTAGCGCTGAGCGAAGGCTTCGCCGTCGACGCACTCACCGGCCAGCAGGTCTTCGACACGATGATCGACAACGTCACGACCTTCGACCTGCTCGCGCCGCTCGAGGCGCCCGAGCTCGGGCGGGGCCACCTCTGGGGGCCGAACCTCGTGCGACCGTCCCGACACACCAGCATGTCGCCCTGGGTGCTGCGCGGTGAGCCGGTGTTGCGCGGCTCCAGGCTCTCCACTGGTGCCCTCTACGCGCTGCGCACCCGTCGACGCCTCGAGGTCGCTGACATCGTCGAGCTGTATCCGGGCGTCGACAAGGTTGCGATCGACGACGCCATCGAGCTGGAGACCCGGCTCCGGATGGCGGCTTGAGTCAGCCGCTGCGATTCCTGCTCGACCAGGGGTTCCCACTGCCGCGCTTCGACATTCACGCCCTCGACCGCTCGGTCGTCTACGTGCACCTGTCCGAGTACGCCGCCAAATACAGCCAGAGCTCGACGCCCGACTGGATGTTGCACCTAGTGGCCGCTGATGGCGGCTTCGACGGCGTCGTCACGCTTGACCGCAGCCAGCTCGACGAAGAGGCCGAGCTCGTGGCCCTTGCCTCGAGCCGCGTAAGCGTCGTGACCTGGGACAACGGCGACGAAGACCCGATCGTGCTGTGGGGGCAGCTGCTGGCCTACATGCCGCAGGTCGTCAAGACGATGGAGACGATCCGGCCCGTCGTCGTGACGCTGCCCAACCCCCGGCTCCGACGGGGCAGCCACGTCCACCGCCCCGAGGACCTCGTGCGCGAGATGGGCGCCCGCGACCGGGTGTCCTACCCCGAGCGCCGCGCCCGCGCCGTCGACCTCATGCTCAGCGAGCTTGCCAAGCGCGGCGAGGACCACCTCGCCGTGCACCTCGAGCAGCGTCCAGGCCGCAGCAAGCGCAAGCGGGAGCAGCGAGACCGCGACAAGGCGTAGTCCACCGAACCGAGGACGGGGCCGTCACGGCACGCCACACTCGGCCCGTGCCACGCTTCATGCAGCGAGCCGAACACGACCGCGAGCATCAGTCATTCGCGGCTTCCGCCGCGTCCCACTTGCGAACGTCGGGCGACCGCCAGCAGGTGTCGCGACGCATGTCCGCTCAAGCATGAGCGGACGCCTCGGCAGGTCGGACCGGACATTAGACCAGCTCTGGACGAGCGGTTGCGCGGCATCCTGGCCGGTCAAGCCTGCTACCGCGCTCTCCGTGGGGGAGGAGCGCGGTAGCCGAAGGGCCGCTAGACGTTTCGCAGCCGTGGTGCTCACCGTTGACGCGATGCTGCCGGACGGGAGCCTGCTGGAAGGTAATCCTCGACCTTGCAATGAGCGCGTTTGCGTGCGGGAGCGGTCGGCGTCGACACCGCCCTGACCTGGCTCTTTGCACCTGCGCCTGTCCGGACCGCACTGGCCAGCCAAAGGTTGTGACGGCCCAAGCCTTGCGAGTTCGACTCGCGAGCAGCGTCCGTGAGGTCCCATCGAGGCCCCCTTCACCGTCCGAACCACTCGATCAGAAGTCGGGCAGGCTTACTATTCCCGGCCCCGGCGTGGCTTGCGAGGGGCGGTCTGCTCAGGGGAAGATGCCCGCCCTGGGCAGCATCGCAGGGACCTCGTGGCCCAGCTGCTCGGCGAGGAACCCCGCAGTGGGCAATAGCGCGGGCAGGTCGATGCCGGTGTCGATCCCCATCCGCTCTAGCGTGTACACCACGTCGTCGGTCGGCACGTTGCCGGTGGCCGCGGGCGCGAAGGGGCAACCGCCGATGCCGCCCGCGCTGGTGTCGAAGACCATGACGCCTTCCTGCAGCGCGGTCACCACGTTGGCGATTCCGGTGTTCCGGGTGTTGTGGAAGTGGAAGCGCAGCGCAGGGCCGTCGCCCACGGCTGCCCGGACCTCGGAGGTCAGCGCGCGCACCTGCGTCGGCACCCCGACGCCGATGGTGTCGGCCAGGCACAGCTCGTCGACGCCGCTCGCGGCACTCTCGCGGGCAAGCTCCACAACCCGCTCGACGGCCACCTCGCCCTCGAACGGGCAGCCGAAGGCAGTGGCGAGCGTGACCGTCGTCGCGATGCCGTGGGCGCGGGCGCCCTCGACCACGTCGGCGGCGACCCGCATCGCGTCCTGCGTAGATAGGTTTTGGTTGCGGTGGCTGAACGTGTCGCTCACGCAGACCACGACGTTGACCTCGTCCACGCCGCTGGCCACGGCCCGGTCGAGACCTCGACGGTTGAGGACAAGTCCGCTGTAGGACACGCCGTCGCTCGGGGGAACCCGGTTCATCACGGCCTCGGCGTCCGCCATGGCCGGTACCCGTTGGGGATGCGCGAAGGAGACCGCCTCGATGCGGCGGGCGCCGGCGGCGACCAGCCGCGCGATGAGGTCCAGCTTGGCGTCGGTGCTGAGGATGACGGACTCGTTCTGCAGCCCGTCCCGAGGGCTGACCTCCACGAGGGTGACGTCCATCCCGCGCGCCACCGCCTCTGCGTCTCGCACCAGATCCGCTTGCCTCCTGACCATACTGTGCAGCATCGTGCGGTCGCGGAAAGCGTTGCGATGGAGGTTCAGGTGCCTGAGGCTGCCCCGTCGGGCGTGCGCGTCCTCGAGCTGGGACAGGTCATCGCCGGTCCGTTCTGCGGGCAGATCCTCGGCGACCTGGGCGCCGACGTCGTCAAGGTCGAGCCGCCGGGCGTGGGCGATGTGCTGCGCCAGTGGGGGCAGGTCTCGCACGACGAGGGCTCGGTCTGGTGGCGGGTCGCCGGCCGCAACAAGCGCAGCGTCACGATCGACCTGCGACGAGAGGAGGGCCAGCGGCTCGTCCGCCGCCTCGCCGGGCAAGCCGACGTCGTCATCGAGAACTTCCGTCCTGGCACCTTGGAGCAGTGGGGCCTCGGCTACGACGTCCTGTCGGTCGACAATCCGGGGCTCGTGCTGGCCCGGGTGAGCGGGTTCGGCCAGGACGGCCCGTACGCCGAGCGCGCCGGCTACGGCTCTATCGGCGAGGCGATGGGCGGCCTGCGCGCGCTGACCGGCTACCCGGAGCGCCCGCCCACCCGGGTGGGGCTGTCCATCGGCGACTCGCTTGCCGGTCTGATGGCGGCGATCGGCGCGCTCGCCGCACTGCATGCCCGGCAGCGCACAGGGCGCGGCCAGGTCGTCGACGCAGCGATCTTCGAGTCGGTGCTCGCAGTGACCGAGTCGCTCGTGCCGGAGTGGCAGGTGGCCGGCACGCGCCGGGAGCGCACCGGCCCGACGTTGCCCGGCATCGCGCCGAGCAACATCTACCGGACGGCCGATGGGAGTGTGCTCATCGCGGCGAACCAGGACTCGGTCTTCCGGCGGCTCGCCGAAGCAATGGGCCGGCCCGAGCTGACGGCGGACCCCCGGTACTGCGACCACCAGGCCCGCGGGGTGAACCAGGCCGAGCTCGACGCGCTCGTCGAGGAGTGGACGTCGGCTCTTGCGTCGCGCGAGCTGCTGCACCTGCTCGTCGACGCCGGCGTCCCGTCGGGGCTGGTGTACGAGCCCGCCGACATGCTCGCCGATCCGCACTTTCAGGCCCGAGGCTCGCTCGTCGCGGTGCCCGACCGGTCCTTCGGCGAGCTCGTCATGCCCGCGGTCGTTCCGCGACTGAGCGAGACGCCCGGCGAGGTCCGCTGGAGCGGCCCACGCCTCGGCGAACATACCGACGAGGTGCTGCGCGAGATCGCCGGGCTGTCGGAGCCGGAGATCGACGAGTTGCGCGCCGCGGGCGTCATCTGACGCCGGACCGGAGAAGTACCGCGGTCAACCGGCGCGCGCGAGCCGCAGGCGCCCACCGGCGAGCAGCACTTCTCGCTCCCGGCGCGTGAGCGTCAGCCGCAACGCGACCCCACCGGACGCGGTCGAGGCGACGATCCGCTCCTCCCCCGACTCCACGGCGGACCGTAGACCGTCCACTGTCCACTCGTCGCCGACCCGCGCCTGGGCGTAGCCGTCTTCGTCGTCGAACAGCAGCGGCGCGACACCCTGCGCGATGAGGTTGCTCCGGTGGATGCGGGCATAGCTCTTGGCGACAATGGCGGGGATTCCCAGCGCCAGCGGCGCGAGTGCAGCGTGCTCCCGCGACGATCCCTGCCCGTAGTTGTGCCCGGCCAGGATGAGACCGCTGCCCCAGCCCCGGGTCCGGTCGACGAACTCCGGGTCGATGCGCCGGAACAGGTATTGGGCGCACTCGGTCATGTTCGACCAGACCGACATGGCGATCGCGCCATCCGGCGTCATGTCGCCGGTGGAGACGTCGTCGCCGAGCACGATGGCAACCCGACTGGCGATGCGGTCCGGCAGTGCGGACGGCTCGGGCGGCGCGACGAGGTTGGGTCCGCGGACCACCTCGATGCCGGCGGCCTCGTCGGGGTGGCCGGGCGGCAGGATCTGGGCGTCGACCACGTTCGGCACGACCGGTGGCTCGCCGACCGACGGCGGCTCCCCGAGGTCGCGTGGATCGGTGATCACGCCGCGCAGTGCCGTCGCCGCGGCGGTGCCCGGCGAGCACAGGTAGACGGCGTCCTCGGCAGTGCCGCTGCGCCCTGGGAAGTTGCGGTTGAAGGTCCGCACCGACGGCTCGCCGGCGACCGGCGCCTGACCGATCCCGACGCACGGCCCGCAGATCGGCTCGAGCATCCGCGCACCAGCCCCCGTGAGGTCCCGGTAGACACCCGACTCCAGGATCGTCTGGAGGATCTGTCGCGACCCCGGCGTGACCGTCATCTGCAAGTCCGGATGGACCACCGCGCCACCAAGGACCGAGGCGACGGTCGCGAGGTCATCATAGGAAGAGTTGACCGACGAACCGACACAGACCTGGACGGCGCGGGTGCCGGCCACCTCGCGAACCGGGACGACGTTGCCCGGCGACTGCGGGACCGCGATCAGCGGCTCCAGTGCAGAAAGGTCGATCCGCGACAGCTCGTCGTAGTCGGCGCCAGGGTCGGCGGCGAGCGGACGGAACGCCGCCTCCCGCTGCTGCGCGCGCAGCCACTCCCGCACGCGCTCGTCGCTGGGGAACACGGCACTGGTCGCTCCGGTCTCCGCGATCATGTTCGCGATCGTGCCGCGCTCCGTCACCGACAGCGTCCGCACCCCCTCGCCGAAGAACTCGAAGACCGCGCCGCTGCCGCCGCGCACCCCGTAACGCCGGAGGATCTCCAGGATCACGTCCTTGGCCTCCACCCAGTCCGGGAGCCGACCCGTGAGCTCGATGCCGACGACCCTGGGGCAGCTGAGCTCGAAGCCGTGGCCGGCCATCGCGAGCGCGACGTCGAGACCGCCGGCGCCGGCCGCGAACATGCCGACCGCGCCCGCCATGGTGGTGTGCGAGTCCGCGCCCAGGAGGAGCTCGCCGGGACACGAGAACCGCTCCAGGTGCAGGTAGTGCGAGATCCCGTTAGCGGGGCGGGAGTACAGCAGCCCGTACCTGCGCGCGAACGTCTGCAGGTAGCGGTGGTCCTGCATGTTCTTGTCGTCGATCTGGAGGACGTTGTGGTCGACGTACATCACCGCGAGCGGCACCTGCACCCGGTCGCAGCCGAACATCTCGAACTGCATCGCGGTCATCGTGCCGGTGGCATCCTCGACGAGGACCTGGTCCACGGCCAGGCGCAGGTCGGCACCGGGCTCGAGCCGCCCGCCGAGCAGGTGGGCCTGCAGGAGCCTGCGGGTGAGGTTCTCCGGCATCTGCGCCTCCTTATCGTATGCTCCCGAATGGTAATTCGACCCGGCGCGGTCATGCCGTGCGGCGGACCAACGGAACGGTGCAGGCCATGACAGTGGGTTCCTCGCGCACGGCCACCGGCAGCGGGCAGCCGGCCCAACGATGGAGTTCGGAGGTCACGGCCGACCACCGCCGGATCCTGTACGCGACGTTCGGCGGCTGGACCTTCGACGGCTACGAGACGTACGCGCTCGTCGTCGCCATCGTTCCGGCCCTGATGCAGTTCGGCGTGGCCGCCGACGGCATCGCCTTCCACGCCGGGCTGGCCATCGGGCTCACCCTGCTGGGCTGGGGCATCGGCGGGCTAGTCGGCGGTGTGCTCGCCGACTACGTGGGGCGCAAGCGGATCATGCTCTACTCGATCCTGGGGTACGCGGTGTTCAGCGGACTCACGGCGCTCAGCACGTCGTTCGAGATGCTCGTCGCGCTGCGCTTCCTGACCGGGATCGCGATGGGCAGCGAATGGGCGACCGGGGCAACCCTCATCCAGGAGACGTGGCCGGAGCGGGCTCGCACGAAGGGCGCCGGGTTCATGCAAGCCGGCTTCGGCGTCGGCACCCTGCTCGCCTCGCTGGTGTGGCTGTTCGTCGGTTCCCACGGCCCGGGCGCCTGGCGAATCATGTTCGTGATCGGCATCCTTCCGGCGTTCATCATCCTCTACATCCGCAACCGAATCAGCGAATCCGAGCGTTGGCAGCAGGCGGTGGCGGAGCGCCGCTGGTCCGCGACCGGCGAAGCCGCCTCGAGCAGCGGCGTGGTGCAGACCGACCGGCGCCCGTTCACAGTGTCGGAGCTGATGCGCGAGCCCGAGGCACGGCGCCGCGTTCTCCTCACGCTTCTCCTGTCGCTCGGAACGATCGTCGGGTGGTACGCCATCTCGACCTTTTTACCGCAGTACGCCGGCCCGCTCGCCGCGCGCAGCGGCGAGACCAACCCCAAGCACTGGGCGACGCTGGCGAGCATCTTCTACAACGTGGGGGCGGTCGTTGGCTACCTCATCTCGGGCTTCGTCGCCGACGCCGTGGGACGCCGCAAGTTCATCGGGATCATCTTCGTCGGGTCCCTCGTCATGACGCCGGTCACGTACTACTGGGCTGGCGGCATCCGCTCGTTCATGCTCGTTGCAGCCGTCAACGGCCTGTTCACGCTCGGTGGCTTCGCGTGGTTCGCGATCTACGTGCCCGAGTTGTTTGCGACCACAGTGCGCTCGACCGCCACCAGCTTGATCTTCAACTTCACCCGTCTCATCGCGTGGGTCGGACCGATCATCACCGGCTCGCTGATCGCCACGTTCGGTGGTGTCTCACGAGCTGCGCTGATCATGGGGTGCGTGTACTTCCTCGGGCTCGCCGTGCTGGCGCTTCCCGAGACGAAGGGCCGCCCGCTTCCGGCGTGATGGCCCGTGTCGGACCGCTTCGCGACGCAAAGGTGGTCTCGGCGGTGATGATCTGGCTGGCACGTGGGACGTTGCTGCCTCGTCCAGGACCAGCGCGCCATCGGCGGGTCCAAGCGACCTCTGATGGGGCGCGGCTAGGCGCTCCCTAGCTCCGGCGCTCGCCCGGGTTCTCCGGTCCGGTATCCCCGGAGACGGCGTCCGCACGGTCGTCCTGGCTGATCGTGACGCCGGCCAGCGCGTCGCCGCCGGCGGTGCCGCCCGCGTGCTCGGCGAGCGGCTGGTCCTCGCCGGCCGCTACCGGCTCGGAGGGCAGGGCGCCGCCGCCGCCGGCCCCCCCGGCGCCGCGGGCGAGCGGAGCCGCCGAGCCCCCTTCTGCCGCGCGGGTTTCCTGGTTGTCGTACGGGTCGATGCCGTCGTGCGGTTCGGTGGCCATGCGCCATCCTCCCGCGCCGGGCCCGTCCCTGCAGGGTCGGGTCAGGAGTAGCCGTGCTCGGCACTGGGGTAGCGGCCCTCGCGCACATCATCGGCGTACGCCGAGGCGGCGCCCGACAGCACGCCGCGCAGGTCGGCGTACCGCTTGAGGAACTTGGGTCCGGGGCCGGGGGTGAGCCCGGCCATGTCGGTCCAGACCAGGACCTGCGCGTCGCAGGACGGGCCGGCGCCGATGCCGACGGTCGGGATCAGGAGCTCCTTGGTGACCCGCTCGGCGAGCTCGCCCGGCACGACCTCGAGCACGACGGCGAAGGCCCCGGCCTCCTGCAGCGCGAGCGCGTCGGCGATGAGCTGCTCGCCGGCCTCGCCCCGGCCCTGCACCCGGTAGCCGCCGAGGACGTTGACGCTCTGCGGCGTGAGGCCGAGGTGCGCCATCACCGGCACCCCGGAGGCCACGAGCAGCTGCACCGCAGGTATGACACGCGCGCCGCCCTCCAGCTTGACCGCCTGCGCGCCGGACTGCAGGAAGCGCACCGCTGTACGCAGGGCCTGTGCTGGCGACTCCTGGTAGCTGCCGAACGGCAGGTCCGCGACGACCAGCGGCCGGGCGGTCGAGCGGGCCACCGCGCGCACCATGGGCAGCAGGTCCTCGACCGTGACGGGCACCGTGTCGGCGTACCCGAGGACGTTGTTGCCGGCCGAGTCCCCGACCAGCAGTACGGGAATCCCGGCGGCCTCGAAGACCTGCGCGGAGAGCATGTCGTAGGACGTCAGCATGGCCCAGCGCTCGCTGCGGTCCTTGGCCAGCTGCAGGTCTCGCGTGGTGACGCGGCGGGAGGTGACCCCGCCGTAGAGGGTGATCGGATCGGTGCTCATACAAGCCTCCTGGACGGTCTCGAGGCAGATGTCCCCGGACGTGCGTCCAGGGTGGCACGCGGCGCTAGGACGCCGTCTCGGGCCTGGCCTCGACCGGCTCCGGGCCGGGGGTCTCGCGCCAACGCGAGGTGATCGGCAGCCGCCGGTCCCGTCCGAAGGCGCGCCCGGTCACCTTGGGCCCGGGCGGGTTCTGCCGCCGCTTGTACTCCGCGGTGTCCACCAGCCGTACGACCCGGTCGACCAGCTCGGGCTTGAAGCCTGCGGCGATGAGATCGGCCCGCCCCAGGTCCTTCTCAACGTAGCCGTCGAGCAGCGCGTCCAGCACGTCGTACGGCGGCAGCCGGTCACTGTCGAGTTGGCCCGGTGCGAGCTCGGCGCTGGCCGGCTTGTCGATGCTCGCCGGTGGGATGACCTCCGAGGCGGTGTTGCGCCAGCGTGCCAGCCGCCACACCATCGACTTCGGGACGTCCTTGATGGGGGCGAAACCGCCGGCGCTGTCGCCGTACAGGGTGGAGAAGCCGGTCGCCAGCTCGCTCTTGTTGCCGGTGGTGAGGACCAGGTGCCCGTGCTGGTTGGACAGGGCCATGAGCGTCGTACCCCGCACCCGCGCCTGCAGGTTCTCCAGCGCCAGGCCGTGCAACTCGACGGCAGCGGTGTAGGCGTCGACCATCGCCTTGATCGGGACCAGGGACCAGTGCAGGCCCTGCCGCCCGGCCAGGTCCTGGGCGTCGGTGACCGAGTGGCCGCTCGACCAGTCACTGGGCATGCCGACCACATGTACGGCCCGCGGCCCGAGGGCGTCGCACGCGATCGTGGCGACCACTGCCGAGTCGATGCCGCCCGACAGCCCCAGCACGACTGAGGAGAAACCGTTCTTGCGCACGTAGTCGCGGGTCGCCAGCACCAGCGCCCCCCACACCTCGGCCTCGTCCTGCAGCGGCGCCGCGATCCCGGGCACGAGCGGCTCGTACGGCGGCAGTGGCTCGCGCGACAGCACCGTGCGCTCGATCGTCATGGTCGTGCCGTCGCCGGCGTCAACCGGCCCGGACAGCTCGTTCGCCGCGACGGGCAGCTCGAGGTCAACGCACATCAGCCCCTCGTCACAGAGCGGGGCCCGCGCGACCACCCGCCCCTCGGCGTCCACCACGAGCGAGTCGCCGTCGAAGACCAGTTCGTCCTGGCCGCCGACGAGGTTGACGTAGGCCAGCGCGGCGCCGGCCTCGACCGCGCGCCGGCTGACCAGCTCACCCCGCACATCGTCCTTGCCCCGCTCGTACGGCGAGCCGTTGATGCACACCACCAGCCCCGCACCGGCTTCCCGGCTGAGCTTGACCGGACCGCCCTCCTGCCAGAGGTCCTCGCAGATGGTCAGCGCGACATCAATTCCGTGCAGCCGTACGAGGCACAGCCGGTCGCCGCGCACGAAGTACCGGAACTCGTCGAACACGCCGTAGTTCGGCAGGTGGTGCTTGGCGGTACGGGCGACGACGCGGCCCCGGTGCAGGACCGCGGCGCTGTTCTGCGGCTCGCCGGCGGGCCGACCGACCGAGGGTGTCGGGGTTTCGGTACGGCCGCAATAGCCGACGACGCAGGCGATCTCACCCGCGCCCTCTCGGTGCAGGCGTACGGCCAGAACCTCGAGGGCGTCGAGGGACGCCTGGACAAAGGACGACCGAAGCACCAGGTCCTCGGGCGGATAGCCGACGAGCACCATCTCGGGGTACACCGCGAGGTGGCAGCCGGCCTCGACGGCGTGCTGCGCGTAGGCGCTGACCAGGTTCGCGTTGGCCTCGAGGTCGCCGACGGTGGCATTGACCTGGGCGAGGCCGATCCGCAGCTGCGCCATGAGCCCGAGCCTAGGGGAGCGCATCGGATCGGGCGGTCCGGTCAGGGCCGGGTCACCACTTGGTCAACTACGTCCACGGGCTCCTAGGATCAACGGGTGGCGAAGCGGGACTCGGTCCGAAGGCGGGTCCGGGCGGCCATCGTCGGCACCGTCGCGCTGGCGCTGCTCCTGGTCGGCCTGCCGCTCGCAGGCGCGGTCAGCCTGCTCTACCGCGACGCCGCCGAGAGCCGCTTGGAAGCCGAGGCCGCGCACGTGCTCGTGGCGGTGCCCGACGACCAGCTGTCCCGCCCGGGCATCACGCTGCCCCGCCCGCGCGACGCCTCGACCCAGCTGGGCCTGTACGACGGCGAGGGGAACCTGCTGTCCGGGCAGGGCCCACGGCCGGACCCCGCGGCGCGAGCCGCCGGCGGGTCGGACGGGCCGTTCAGGCGGCTGGTGCACGGGGACGTGGTCGTGCTCGTGCCGTTCAGCAAGGACGACGGCGGCCGGGTCGTCGTACGCGCCGCCAGCAGCGATGAGGGGGTCGTCGAGCAGACCTACCTGACCTGGCTGGCGATGGCACTGATCGCCGCGGTCGTGCTGGCGGTGGCCTGGTTCGTCGGCTCCCGGCGGGCCCGGGCGCTCGCGCAGCCCTTCGAGCAGCTCACGGCCGACGCCCAGGCCCTCGGCCGCGGCAACTTCGCGGTCCGCGGTCACAGCACCGGGCTGCTCGAGGCCGACGCGGCGAGCGCGGCGCTCGAGGAGACCGCCCGCCGGCTCGGCGCGTTGCTCGAGCGTGAACGGGCGTTCAGCTCCGACGCCTCGCATCAGCTGCGTACTCCGCTGACCCGGCTGCGGCTCGGCCTGGAGAGCGCGCTGCTCGACCCGGCCGCGGACCGGGACGAGGCCCTGCGTGCGGCGCTGCTGCGCCTGGACGGGCTCGAGTCGACGGTGACCTCGCTGCTAGCGCTGGCCCGGGACACCGGCAGGGAGCAGGGCAGGTGCGACGTGGCGGCGGCCGTTCGGGACGCCGGCCACCGCTGGCAGGACGTGGCGCAGGACAGCGGCCGCGAGCTCGTCGCCCAGGAGCAGCCCGACCTGCCGGACGCGGCCTGCGCCGAGACTGCCCTGTCGCAGGTGGTCGACGTGCTGCTCGACAATGCGCTGCAGCACGGCCGCGGCACCGTCACGGTGACCGCCCGCCGGGCCGGCCCGGGCGTGGCGCTCGATGTCGCCGACGAGGGCGACGGTCTGGGCAGCGACCCGGAACGGGCCTTCACCCGCCGTTCGGCCGATGCGCGGGGCAACGGCATCGGCCTGGCCCTGGCCCGGTCGCTCACCGAGGCCGAGGGGGGCCGGCTGGTCGTCGGCCACCCCGGCTCGGTCCTGTCGGTGCTGCTGCCGGCAGCGGAGCACAGCGCGTGAGCCGCGTGCTGGTGGTCGAGGACGACGAGGACATCGGCACCTCGCTGGTGGCCGCCCTGGCCGCGCAGGGGTACGACGTCGCGCTCGCCCCTACCGCGGCGGCCGCCCAGGAACTCGCTCGACTCGGGGCCGACCTGGTCCTGCTCGACCTGGGGCTGCCCGACCTGGACGGCGTCGAGCTCTGCCGGCGGCTGCGCGACGCCCTGCCCGACGCGGTCCTGGTGGTCCTGACGGCCCGTGACAGCGAGATCGACGTGGTGATCGGCCTGGACGCAGGCGCCGACGACTACCTCACCAAGCCGTTCCGGCTCGCCGAGCTGCTGGCCCGGTTGCGGGCGCACCTGCGTCGGCGTACGCCGGGGTCGGGTCCGGTCCGGTTGGCCGCCGGCAAGGTCGTACTGGACCTGTCGGCCCGCCGATGTCTCGTCGATGACGTCGAGCTCGCCCTTCGGCCCAAGGAGATGGACCTGCTGGCGATGCTGCTGTCCGAGGCGGGCTCCGCCGTCAGCCGGGACCGGCTGATGGCCGAGGTGTGGGACGAGAACTGGTACGGCTCGACCAAGACCCTGGACATGCATGTGTCCTCGCTGCGTCGCAAGCTCGCCGACGCGGGCGAAGCCCCGGACCGCGTGACGACGGTCCGGGGCTTCGGCTACCGGTACGAGCGCTAGGAGGCCAGGCCGGACAGCGCCTTAAACTCGGCGTCGGTCAGCTCGACCTCGGCGGCGGCGCAGTTCTCCTCCACGTGCGCGACCGAACTGGTGCCCGGGATCGGCAGCATGACGGGGGAGCGGCGCAGCAACCAGGCCAGGGCCAGTTGAGCGTGGGTCGCCTCGTGGTCCTTGGCGATCTCGTCCAGGACGCCGCCGGGCTTGGCCAGTTCGCCGCTGGCCACGGGGAACCACGGGATGAAGCCGATCGACTCCTTCTCGCAGTAGTCAAGGACGTCCTCGCTGGAGCGGTCCGCCAGGTTGTACAGATTCTGGACGCTGACGACGTCGATGACCTTGCGAGCCTGCTCCAGCTCGGCGACGCTCACCTGCGAGAGGCCCACGTGCTGGATCTTGCCGGCGTCCTGCAGCTCCTTGATGGCGCCGAGACTGTCCTCGACGGGCACCTGGCCGTCGATGCGGTGCAGCTGCCAGAGCGGGAGCTGCTCCAGACCCAGGCGCCGCAGGCTCATCTCGACGCACTGCCGCAGGTACTCCGGCCGCCCGACCTGCTCCCAGACGCCGGGCCCGCTGCGGGTCAGGCCGCCCTTGGTCGCGATGACCACGTTGCCGTACGGGTGCAGCGCCTCGCGAATGAGATCCTCCGAGACGTACGGGCCGTAGCTGTCCGCGGTGTCGACGAAGTCCACGCCGAGCTCGACGGCGCGGCGCAGGACGGCCTTGACGGTGTCGGGGTCCTTGGGGTCGCCCCAGACGCCCTGGCCGGTGATCTGCATGGCGCCGTAGCCCAGGCGGTGCACGGTCAGGTCGCCGCCGAGGTCGAAAGTGCCACTCGTGGTGATGGGCTGGGACGTGCTCGTGGTCACGGAGTCTCCTGGTCGCTGTGGTGTATCTGGTCGCGTGGCGTGTTCGGTCGCTGTGGCATGTGCCAGTTCAACCGTGCCCAACCGAGCCCCCTTCCCAACCGCGACCCGTACAGCGCGACCTGTCTGCCCCGCGCGGCACGTGTCTGCTCTCGTGCTGCACGAACGACACCAGCAGCGGGACGAACCGGACACCGGTTCGGCACCGGAGAAGGGCGGCTCACACCAGACAAGACACGCGCGCAGGGCGGCTACTGGTAGGTGATCAACTCCGGGCGCGGTACCAGCGCCATCACCTGTTTCGGCGTCATGAGCACCGGGTCCTTGACG